>Ga0209225_1000008_pt1 | contig 243485 bp, 210 predicted proteins | sample WasSprMetagenome_FD_184732 | JGI IMG/M metagenome (GOLD analysis project Ga0209225, IMG submission 184732) | Sulfidic aquatic microbial communities from Washburn Spring, Yellowstone National Park, USA - WS (SPAdes) (version 3) | ecosystem: Environmental > Aquatic > Thermal springs > Hot... | reverse complement strand
ACGGATGGCAAAGTTCACCAAATTGCCCTGCCTTCAGGTGTTAGCGCCCTTGACATCATGGGCAATCCGATTGAGGGCAGAAAAGTCGCTATCAGTGAAACGCCAATTTACCTGACACAATGAAGCCGTTCGTGTGAGTGTAACGCAAGCAATGCTCGCTTTGCGGATTCCAGTGCTTGGGATAAGAGCGCTACCGAGTGTTGATGGCGATAGCGATATGTCAAACAACTGAGCGAGCATGCGCAGTTCGCTATTTGAATGCAATGGATATGGTGAGTGTTTGTTTTTCGCTCACTGCTAACTTTCGTTCGAAGCGCACGGTTAAGGTGCTTGCGTCTTGCTTGAACGAGGCTTTAAGTGCTTTAGCATCGATGCGCGCAGTCACGCCTTTAACCTTAGCGCCTTCTGGGATAGCAAATTGGAGTTCAGCGATTTCCACCTTCCCGTGCTTGACTTCAATCTTGCATGTTTGTGAATTTGCCCTGCGCACTTGCGAGAACACTCCCCATCCAGTTGGCGCTGTGAAGAAGGATGTATGATTTTCGGGTTGCCAAATCGGTCTGAAGCCCATCTTTGCTTCTGGGAAGTTGTAGATGAACCCTTGACAAGCGAGCAGAAGTGACCAAACGCTCATCGCCCTCGCATAGAACCTGCCACATTCATCATCTCCAAACGGATTGCCACTTGGTATAACTAAGCTTGGGCGCAAGCGCCCATCGTAGCGCTCATAAACCGCCTTAGCCACCATAAGCCCTTCTCTCAACAGCCCCGCGTAAATCATCGTCGCTGCTACAGCATACTCAAACCCTGACATGACTTCATCCGCATACCTTGTGTGAGGAGTTGGGCGGACGCTTTTAACCCATGTTATCATTTGCATCCCAGCATCGTTGTCGTCAGCGAATCTCCTCGGGTGTTGGATTATGCCCTTGAAGTTGTCACGAAAGTTGTAAAGCAGTAGAGCCTTAAGCGCTTCCCTAACCCTCTCCTGTGGGTAAACCCAGCCCAAGTTAAGTATGTGTGCCCACCATTGCCCGAGGACTTGATCTATGTGACAGCCATCGCCATAGTCTTCCTTCTGAGGTCGCTCAGGCAATTGAATGTAGTATTCGCCGTTCCATAGTTTCTCGTTTTGATTTCGCATCCCGACCTCAAGGATGCGTCGATAGCGCTTCCCTGCATCGCTATCTCCAACTACGGTTGCCATTCTCTCACAAGCAGCGAGGGAAGCAAGATAGAGTGAGCCAAGCCATGAGGTTGTCCCAGTGACTTCGCCATCAAGCGTGTTATGTTGCTCACCTGACAACATGCCATCCTCGTCTTTGTCCCATTGCTTGATCGCAAACTCCATTGCTCGCTTTATCTTCTCCCAATTTGCCTTCAGCCAATCGTTCGATGTGCTCATGAGGTGTTCCCTATATGTAGCGAGTATCTCGCCAAGTTGCCCATCGCAAGCGGTGCCATGCCTTGGCTGGCGAAACGGTATGCTACCATCATCGCGCTGGAAACTCAGCGCTTGCTCCCTCATGCGCTTCGCTATTTCTGGAAAGAGGAAAGCGTGAGCCTGTGCATAATGCCAGACATGAGCGCAGTTGCCAAAACAACATCCACTGTTTGGGTTGCATCCTTCCCATCCACCGAAGTATCCATCCTTGCCCCAAAAGCAGGTCTTGCTCCTTAGGACGCTCACTTGTGAACTTATCCTGTCAAGCAACCAGTGTGGTAAGTTGGACGAGTAAAGCGAGTCATGATACAGCCTCGTTAACCTCGTCAGTTCGCCGATGTCACTCTTAACTTCCTTTGCGACCTCAAGTGCGTTTGCCCACCAGTTGGCATACATGTTGCCCCTGCTTACCCATCCAGTGCGTTCATCACCGTGAACAGCGTTAGGGAAATGCCATGTGATAACGAATGTGAATGTGTGCTCTTCGTTCGGTTTCAACTTCGCTTCAACTGCTATAGCGCCATCAACTGTTTCGCCAGATGCTGAAGGACCAGCCTCGTTTTGGGTGGTGAGCCTCCCGTCGGAAGCGAAATCCTCATACAGTCCCTCAATGTTTTCCCATGAGGCAGTTGCACTGGCTTCCTTTGAAAGAGCCATAAGCACCATGTCACCATACGCCGGTGAGTCTTTATCCAGCGTGCTCGTCATGTGGATGGCTACAGCGTCTTCAAAGTTTATGACCGAGTTCGTGTTTCCACCGTAGCCCTTAAATCTTCTCCCTTCCACTTGACCTATGCCAGTGAAGCCAACGGCGTTTTGGAGCGACGCGAGTATGGAGACGCTCACAGGGTGCTTAGTTGTGTTCTTCACGGTGAAGTTGAAGATGGCACATGGCATTGCTGACTTCTTCGTCTCGAGAGGTATGAGTGGATTAAACGCTTCCATTGTGACGCTCACGCCAATGTCATCTTCAAACTCCCACCACCCAAACGGATACTCTCCAGAGAACCTCACATTTCGCATGCCCTTAAACGGTTCAATGTCCTTCGTTTGAATCGCTCTGATGTTTAGCGTGCCCTTACCATCCGCAACACGGATAGCGAAGAAAGAGTGAGGCAGTCGTGCGTATGTGAAGTTGTTGAAGATCTGCCATGCCGACAGTTCCCCATAACCGTTGATGTGGATGACTCCAGTCCCTATGCCTCCAACTGGGAAACTAATCCCAGTCAGGTATTCGTCGGTGTAGATTTTCCGTTTGCCTTGCTCAATCAACTTTGGGTCGCTTAGGCGTTTGCTCAGCACCTTCTTTTGAGCCTCAATGAATTTCTCACGCTTTTCCTGAGCGAGCCTGATGAGTTCGTTTTTTCTCTCCTGCCAACCAGCAACTAAAATGTGGTTTGCTATTTCGTCCTCGCTGAGCAGGCTTGAATAGATGGCGACTTCGTCGACTGCGCATGGGAATTGTTCATTCCCATCCAACTGCGATGCGCCAACCTGCAGTGGCAAACCGTTCATGGCAGTATTGAACGGACCGCACTCCATTCCGCCATCAATGACATTACAACGAACACCGTCAACGAACACAGCGAAGTATCGCTCGCTACTGCAGACAACCAAGTGATACCATCTGCCGATTTGAAGTGGCTCAATCAAAATTGCTCGCGCCAAAGCCCTACCATTCCAGATGCCGATCATATCCATGCCCTGCATCACATGGATTGAAAAGCGCGTGTTTGGTGAAGTGGCTCGCTTTGCGATTATGCACGGGTTGTAACCTTTTGGCATGGCAAGGACTTTGAAGAAGAGTTCAACGGTTGTCTCTGGAGTATCAAGGTGTTTAGTTTCGCCGAATGTGATAAAGCCACCTTTGTCAAACGATACCGCAAGCCCTCCAACAGCTCCGTCAATGAAATGCACTTCTCCCTTTGGAGTTCCGTGAGCGACCCCTTTCTCATCCTCAAAGTTTCCTTCCATGCGCCAGTATGAGAGGAGTTTTTCATGCGCCATTATGAGTTGCGAGTATTTGAGCGCCTGTTCCATAGCAATGCCCACCTCCCATGCGAGCATCAAAAGGATAGCGATAAGCACCCTCAAAAAGAAACTTCGCTTCCTTCCACTCACCTTCGCCGTTGCTACCGCCATCCTATCACATCTCCTGCACGCCCCATTTAACTACCTGTTCATCCATAGGCTAACCTGTAGCGCTCGATCAGGGCATTGAGCGAGGGCAGAGCTGTCCTTGCCCCGAAGCCTTCAATGCATACCGAAGCAGCACAACACGCCAACTTGTGACATACATCCAACGGCAACCCTCTCATCAATCCGAGCAACAAGCCAGCTGTAAAGGCATCGCCCGCACCTGTTGTATCAACCACATTCGCCCTGAGTGCTTCCTCATAGAGCAGTGAGTGTTCTTCTTGAGTGTCTTGGTGGCGTGACTTTGGAGGCTCAACGCCGTGTGTTGTGATTGCCTTTTTTGTGTAGCTTAGGATGCTTCCTTCAGAGCCCATAGTCACTGCAACAATTGCTACACCAATCGAGTGGAGCATCTTCAAGCTCTCGTGCAAATCACTTTTCCCAGTGATGCTTATGAGCTCATCATGCGAGAGGAAGATTATCGTGGCTCGCTCAATGAAGCGCTTCAATGCGTCAACTCCGAGTGATGCGTAGATGGCGCCCGGTGCAAAGCTCAGTTTAACGCTACTTGGCAGTCCAACTACCCATTCCAGTTGATGCCTCATCGGCGCATCGCCAACGAGCGATGTGCAATGAACCCATTCAACGCTCTCTGGGATTTGTCTTGGGAAGTCATCTTCCTCTATAAGTTCGTTTGCGCCTGCAAGCACATATAGCGCCCTCTTTCCGCTCTCGTCAACGAAGCCGATGACACGCCCCGTCTGTGCACCGAGTTTGACTTTAATCCATTGTGTGTCCACTCCCACCTCGTGAAAAGATGAGAGAAGGAGCTTGCCGTCTTCATCATCGCCGACGCACCCAACGAAGGCGCACATCACTCCCCACTTTGATAGCGCATAAGCTGTGTTGGCTGCCGAGCCACCCGGCTCTCGGTGGAGGCTTATGACTCTCGTCTCGCCATCGGTGACGATCTGAGGGACTTTGTGCAGGTAATCGACATTGAGGGCGCCAGATGCTATGAGGCGTATTTTGTCATCCCTGCGCGCAAGCTTCTCTTCAACCCAACTCCCACTCCCTTCACACCTCATCCAAGTTTCGCAGCCCTCCCACGCAGTATCTCCCTGAAGCGTTTATGGATTGATAGAACCTCCTCAAGGTTCTCGCCGTCAACCAACCAGTGGTAAATTGGACCTTCCTCATTTTTCGGAGCCGTCATGACAAACTCCTTTGCTCCTTCCAAACCGCCGGAAGAGAAAGCATCAACGAGTGGCAAGATGGGAAGGAGGTTATCAGCTGCAACCGAGACTGTCCCGTATGGGAGCGCATATTGATTTCCGTTGAAGACGACTGCAAGCCCACCGCTGTCCCTAACAGCTTGCAACATCTTGTAATCCGTTATGCTGTCTCCTATCGCCACAACATCGCTCATCCTCACATCGCACTTCTCAACGAATGAGATGAGCGCATCAACTTTCCTTCCACCGCCAACCACCTTTATCGAGCTGAGAGTCTTCCCAATCTCTCTCGCCTTAAGCTCGTGCCAGTAGAATCTATCAAGCTCTGCCTTCAGCAAATCATCGTCATCCAACGGTATCTCAAGGATTCGCTTTTGCCAAGTTAGCAGATACTGTATCTCATCAGCGGTTGCGCTTTTAAGTTCATCCGCAATTCGTTCAAGAGGTGCTGGCGTGCACCTCACATCTTCCTTTGGCACGCCCAATTGGTTTGCTATGTTCAAAGCGTGTGGTTCATAGCTTGTCGATATGATCACAACTTTGTGCCCCTTCGAGCGGAGCTCGTTTACGCACTCCTTTGCACCCGGGACAATGGTTGCCCTTTTCGATACATCTGCTATGTGCTGTTCGGTTATGCCGTGCGCTATCAGGAACGGCAGGATCAACGAGAGCGTATCTCCCGGTTCGTATCCCTCTCTCCCTTCGAGGGTCAGCAGGTCATCGTAACGGCTTATGCGCTCAAACAGTTCGTAGCCATCCTCAATCAACCCCATGACTTCATAGGCGTTGTCTTGGGTTGACAGAGGACCTTCAAGGTCAAATGCTATGAGCAGACTCCTTTGATGTTCAGCCATGAGCCTCTTGATCCCTCCTTAACAACTCTGACACTGCTAAGTCAACTTGCTCGCTCAAGTCAACTCCGCCCTCACATCTCTTGCCTTCGAAAAACACATCCCTGCCACGAAGCTCAATCATTCCATCCGCGAGCATGCGCAGTGTGATGACTATGAGTGGCATTTCACGGGCGAGTTCGTGTTTCCTTATCTCGGCGAACAATGGGTAGGACTCGCCATATGCTTCTCTCAACTCTTCAAGGCTTATGCATCTCAACTCCTCTTCAAGTCTGTTCCAAAGCTGGATGAAGTTTTCGGTGCGCAGAGAGAACTTGCAAAACGATACTGGCGGACCTTCATCAAGTTGAGGAGTTGCTATGTGTATTTGTGCGCCTGCCACATCAGCCCTTTGTGCTATGAGTTGCCAGATGACATCTTGCCATGTGCCCTTCGGACCACCGGGGATGGCTGGGTGGAGGTTGAGGAATGTGTGGCGCTCACACATCCAATCGCTCAGTATGAGCATGTATCCAGCGAGGAATGAGATCTCAACACCGAACGGCTTTATGAGTTCATAGACATGCTCATCATACATCCTGCGCCATCTCTTAAGCGCCTCCTCATCGCCAGACAAACCTTTCTTCCTCAGCTGTGGCTCAAACTTCGCCGAAGAAAAAGTGATGAGCGTAAGCCCCTCTCTCTTGACCAGTTCAATGAAGGCATCCGAGTGAGGGCTCTCGTGCAGTTCGCGGTTGCAAAAGACGAAGGCTATCTCCAAGTTGAGTTCGCCCGAGCGTATCGAGTTGAGTGCGGTTGTAAGCAGTTCTATCGCAGCTTCGTCCCTGCCGGTAGAAAACCAACCTATCCTAAGTTTCTCTTTCCCTCCGCTCATCACCTGCACACCACCTCGCAGTATTTCGCGCCGACCACACCCTCTTATGTTGCGGTGGTAGCGTTTACTTGTTTGAGCTTTGCGCTTCTTCAAGCAACTGCTCTTTCAACCCCGGTGGTTCAACAGGTAGCTTGATGTAAAAAGTTGTCCCTTTGCCCTCTTCGCTTTCAACCGAGATTGTGCCACCATGCGCATCAACGACATTCTTGACAATCCTCGTCCCCAAGCCAGTTCCGCCGGGCTTCGTGCTGACAACCCTATCGGTGAACAGCCTCTCTTTGACCCATTGAGGCATCCCGCGCCCTGTGTCTGCTACTTCAATGAGCATGTAATTCCCATCTGGGAATGGGGCATCACCACCCACAAACCTTATTCGCACTGTCACCTTCCCGCCAGAGGGCGTTTCAGGGATGGCGTTGTTGACGAGGTTGTAGATAGCGTTGTAGAGGCGTTTTGGGTCAACCCATATTTTGGGTAGCCCTTCACTCACATCGAGCTGTAATGTCACACCTTGTTTGTCAGCCACTGGGCGAAGCGCCTGAATGACTTTGTTAGCTACTTCGCTAACATCGCTCAGCTCAAACCTCGGCTTTGATATTATGCCCTTGACGCAATCGGCGATTTCCCTCACGCGCCCTTGTATAGCTGCTGAGCCGTCAAGTATCATCTCGATGGCTTCTTCAAAGAAGGAGCGAAAGCCTTCTATGGCTGTGTCAAGCTTGTGCCACAGGTCTTCATATTGCGGGTTATGCTCACGCAACTTTTCGAACTCGCTTATGAACTCGTTGAACATCAGTTGAAGCGTTTCAGCTGTCGTCATGACTGGCGTTAGCATGTTCTTTATGTCGTGGCTTATATCGCCGAGCATCTTCGTTATAACAGCCAAGCGCAAAGCCTCGTATAGCCTTGCGTTCTCAATGGCTGTTGCTGCAAGGACTGCCATTATCTCAGTCACAGCCATATCCTGTTGAGTGAAGTTACCATCACGCTTGTTCAATATCTGGATCACGCCTATCGGCTTTCCTTCAATTGATGTTAGTGGCACCGTCATCATGTTGACTGTTACATAGCCAATGCGTTTGCCGACTTCTCTGTAGTGCGATGGTTCTCTTTGGACATCATGGCTCAGCTTTGATACACCGCTTCTGAAAACTTCTCCAGCTATGCCCTTGTCGGCTGGCATCCTCATACCGAGCAACTCGCTTGCCTTCTCACCCACGACACATCTAAAGACGAGTTCATCTTTCTCTGGATCGTGGAGAAGTATTGAACCAGCGGAAGCGTTAACAACATCAAGCGTTGTTTGGAGTGTCTCCATGAGCATCTTTTCCAAATCAGTCTGGCTATGCAGGGCACGGGTTATGCGAAAGACAGCTTCAAGTTCACGGGTGCGCTGTTCTAATTCACGCTTCATTCTCTCAAACTCTTCAACGCTATGCTCGTTCATCAACATTCACCAACCCATGTGTGAGTGTTCGTCACTTGTAATTTTACCTTGTCGGCGTGGTGGCTTGCATTGACAGTGGGGCACGATAGCTGGTATAATGACAGTGGTGTTTGAGCTGATTAGCATCGCTTGCGATCAGGGCAAGGTGATAAAGATGCCTCGCAGTGTTGTTGGGTTAAACATCGGGAGCCGTTTCATAAAAGCAGTTGAGTTGCGTCAGGGGCGTGGCGGAGCTATTGAAGTTTCAGCTCTCGGGATAGCGCCAACACCTGAAGCAGCGTTAGCAGCAGGTGAGATATTGCAACCAGATGCGCTTGTTGATGCGCTCAAAGAGCTTTTGAGGGAAGCTGGCATAAGGTCAAGAGACACCGTTGTGACTATTGCAGGGCAAGCTGCGGTTGTAGTTCGTGTTACCGAAGTTCCCAAGATGCCGTATAAGGAGCTTGTGAGCACAATGGCTCTTGAGATTGAGCGCGAAGTGCCATTCGCCCCAGATTCAATACGCAAAGACTTTGTCCCACTTCGTGACATGGACGAAGTCAGCGAAGGAGAGACTGTCCCAGTCCTGTATGCAGCGGTGAGGAACGATGTGTTGGAGACATACATTGATGTGCTTCTCAAAGCTGGGTTAAATCCAATTGCTGTTGAAGTTGAGCCACTCGCTTCAGTGCGAGCCCTGATTGACCTCCCACAAAGCATGCAAGAGGGGAGCGAGTTTGGTCAGAACGATTTGGTTGTCATCGTCAACATAGGCGCAGAAAGCTCGGATGTCATCGTGACTCACGGTGGAATAATCGCCTTCCCAAGGATACTGCCGATTGGTAGTGATGAGTTCACGATCGCAATCTCAGACACACTTGGCTTGGACAGAACGGAGGCTGAACGCTTGAAGCAGGAGGAGGGAACAGCTTGGATTGAGGAACTCATGACCATGCCACGCGGGTATACATCAACAGCGGGTGAAAGCGAGACGACTCCAATTGATGAACTTGGGATGAGCGAACTTGGGATGGACGAGATTGAGACGGATGGCGGAACACCAACCGATGATGATGACTTCACACTTGAGCTTGATGAGGAGCCAAAGGAGGAAGGAAAGAAGAAGGGCTCAGAATACGCTGACGAATTCACGTTTGAACTACCACTCGAACAGCAAGCTGAACCTGAACAGCCAACAGCCGGCGGTGAGGAAGAGACTGAGGAGTTAACTTTGCCTTTGGATTTCGCTTTCGAGGTGGAGATGGAGCAAGGAGGGCAGGAAATGGAACCTGAAGGGATGGGGATTGAGGAAATCGGGATTGAGGAAGTCGGGCTTGAGGAGACTGAAGAAGCACAGCCAGCGGAAGATGAATTTGACTACAACTTTGGTGTCGAAGAACTCGCCGAAGAAGCTGAGCAAGTTGGCGTTCCATCTGAGTTCACACTTGAGGGTGAGACGATCAGCCTTGAGCAAACAAAGGCTGAGGAGACCAAAGTAGAAGAGTTCCAACTTGAAGTGGAACCAACAGCAGTCTCTCAACCACAAAAGTCAGCCGAGGGTGAGGAGATGGAGACCGAGAGCATCATCCAGCCACCTGAGGGTGCTAAAACTACGGTGAGCGATGTTGATGTGTTTGAGGGGGCAACTCCAACGCCAGTTGTTACAGCGCGCTACATCTTTGATGCGATTGAAAGCAGGTTGCATGATCTGGCTACCGAGATAGTGCGCTCGGTTGAATACTACACTGGCAAAGTGCCAAATGCCGAAGTGAGACTCATCTACATAATCGGCGGTGGTGCACGGCTTAATGGGCTTGATAAGTTCCTCGAGTATCAGCTTGGCGTTCCAGTTAAGGTTGGCAATCCATTCCGATACCTTAAGCTTGATCCTGTGGTGGCGCGCTATGGACGCGCTTACATTGATGACATAGCGCCTTACATGGTCATCGCACTCGGCGCAGCACTGCGCGAGTTGCTCTAAGGCAACAGGAGGCGAAATGAAGGATGCCAAGGCGTCCACCAATGAGACCTGGCGCCCCAAGGCTAAACCTGTTACCACCATGGGTAAGGAGAAGAGGCTGGACTAAGTGGGCTATTCTTGTTGTGGCAATAGCGTTGGGAATTGAAGTTGCTGTGATCATGAGCATCGATGTGAACTGGTCAAGACGCATAACACAGCTTCGGGAAGAAAAGACACAGCTTGAGCAGAAGAAGCAGGAGATACAAAACATCCTCAACGAAGCTCAACGAATAAGGGATGGCGTTAAGGCAATCGATGAGAGGCTGACTATGCTTGATGGCATTTTGAAGACTGGCAAGCTATGGGTTGATGCATGCCAAAAGCTTGCACGCTGGATACCAGCTGGAGTGCAAATAACGAGCTTGCAATTTGCGGGGACAACTGTGACGCTTGAAGGCTTTGCGCGTGACAGGAAGACTTGGGAACAGTTTTGGGATGTTATATCCCGTTCGGAATTTTTCACCAATGTCAACCTGCTAAGGCTATCGTTGAATGAGCCCTTTGGGATAACGCTCACTTCTGGTGCGCCAACACAAGGGACTTTGCCCGGCATAACGCCACCGACTGGTGGACCACCAACTGGAATGCCACAAATGCCGGGTATGATGCCAGGCATGATGCCACAACCAGGACAACCATCACCAACCGCTGCACCAGTGAGCCGATGGAGAGATTACATGCCTATTGGTGCAGTTGAGTTTGCGATACAGGCGACGCTCTCTGTGCAGATCCAAATTCCATCGTTTGCACCGCAGGTAGCTGCGCCTCCGGGGATGGCACCTGCAGGGATGCCACCTGCTGGTGGACCTCCAGGCGCACCGCCTGAGAGCGCAGCAGGTCCACCACCTGAGAGCGCAGCAGGTCCACCGCCTGAGAGCGCAGCAGGTCCACCGCCTGAAAGCGCGGCAGGCGGACCACCTGCAAGTCAGTGAGGTGTGAAGCGCATGAAAGGATTTAGCTGGGTATATGTTAGCGTTGCAGGAGTGCTTCTCTTCCTCATAATCGCAGCTGTTGGGTGGTGGCGTCTTAGCCCGAAGCAAAAAGAGATAGCGAAGCTGAGCAAGGAAGTTGAGCAACTTCGTGTCGAAGCATCCGATGAGAAGTTGAAGCAAGCCGAAAGGGAACGAGAGGAGGCAAGGAAGTTTGCAGCTGTGGCAAGGGCTCGCTGGATGGAATTGAAAAAGCGTTTCCATGTCTTCTCATTCATTGGTGCTGATCAATCTGAGTTGTTTTGGAAGTGGCTCGAAGAGGCGATGGTCAATTACGAACCTCAAACACGGATGTTCATCGCAAGGCTCGCACGCGAGTGCAATGTTAGATTGGTCAACTACACTTTGCCGACACTGCAGGTTAGCTTACAACCACCGCAACCACCTCAGAACGGATTCATGGTGCTTGGGCACCTCGAGATAACCGTTGAGGGAAGCTTCGCAAACATACTCAAGTTCATCGAACGACTGCCAAGTGGGCCTCGCCCGATGGTAGTTGAGATGCCAAGGTTTGAAGGCATCTCGCCACGCATCACAGCGTTAATACCTGTGACATTGCTCATGATTTGCGAGACTGAGATTGAGAAGGCAGCACTTGAAGGACGCCCACCTCCAACCCCGCCTCCACAACCAGTTGCACAGGCACAACCACCAAGCCCAGGAATGCCACCGGGTGCACCACAAGGTCCTAAACCGCCACCTGCAGAAGGAAAAGCAGGCATTGGGAAAGCAGGCAAAGGGGAAGCAGGCATGGGTGAGGAAGGGGAGTAGAATGTTTAGCTGTTGCGAATGCGTAACTTCGGGCTTTGACATGCGTCATAAAATGTGGCGTTGCGAAAGCAAGGTTGTTAAACTGTATTGTGAACGCAGTTTGCGAGGTGAACAAGTGAATGGACGAGAAGCAAAAGAAGCTCCTCATCATATGGGCTGGCGTGTTGCTCCCAGTGCTCATCGTTTCTCTTTTATTCGCTTTGTTTATGAGCAAGCCAAAAGGTTTTGGTGGCGAGGAAACTTCTAAATCGCAGAGTGCTAAGGCAGAGAAGGTGAGCTTGCCATCAGGTGAGGCGTCATCGGAAGAAGGGATTAGCCCGCCACCCGGTAGTTCATCGTCACCGCCCGGTGGACCACCGCCATCTGGTGGTCCTCCAGCAGGACAAATGATGCCACCGTCTGGTGGTGTATCGCCACCACCCGGAGGTCCTTCACCGACGCCGATGATGCCTCCATCTGGAGGGGCTGGTGCTCCTCAACAGGCACAGCCTCAAGCGCCCTCTGGAGAGAAGTTGAAGGAGCCGGGCTATCAAGGGCGTGATGATCCGTTTAGCCCTGTGTATCAGCCAAAGCGAGTTGCGCTTGAACGCCCAAGTGGAGAGGCGATGACGCTTCCACCGCTATCGCCACCAGAGGTAGAAGCACCAAAGAAGGTTCAATGGGGCAATGTTGGAGTGCCAATGTTGAATGTTGATTTGACGCCGACAGGGGTTGAATACTGGACTGTTGAAGGTAGAAAACATCTGCGTGGCAAACGCCCCGAAAAGGAAGAGCGTGCCCACGAACCGTTGGAAGCACCTTACCGAATGGCGGGCATACTGATTGATAGCAAGCGAGTCCATGCAATACTTGAGGCGAACGAGAAAGATCACGGTGTTGTGCGTGCTGGCGACAGCCTGCAGTTGAGCATGCTACCTACACCTGGCTTGGAAAGAAGCGAAGTGAGAGTTGTGCGAATTGAGCGTGATAGGATGTTGGTTGAAGATGTGGATGGGCAGTTGAAGTATGTTAGGATGCGCCCAGCAGGTGTAAGGGCGATGCCAGCTGGTGTTACTGGAGTGCCAACGGGTGGTGAGATGTGGGGCGCTCCCGGTGTTCAACAGCCGTGGATGCCACAACAACCATGGATGCCACAACAGCCACCGGGTGCTCCGATGTGGGGTGCTCCCGGTGTTCAACAACCATGGATGCCACAACCACCGGGTGCGCCGATGGGTGCTGAATTCCCACAACCAGAACCTGGATGGGTGCCACCACAGCCACCGGGTGCTCCAATGTGGATGCAACAACCCGGCGCACCGCAACCAGGTGTTGCACCCGGGGCACGCCCAACTCAACCTGGTGGCAGACGACCATTCATACGCCGACCACAAAGACAAGGGGAGTGATGTTTTTACCCTGCGTGCTTTTTGATGGAACTGCAAAGTTATCATGCGCGTCTAACTAAGTGGCTCATGCAATGAAGCACTTCGCAATGGAGGTGTGCGAAAATGCGTAACGCAAAAGTGGCAATGGCGATGACAGTGTGTGCTTTCTTTGTGTTTGCGATATGCGCGTTTGCGAGGGCGCAAGTCAAAGGCTTGGACGAAGTGATTGAGGAAGCTTTTGACTTGCAAGATGCCACACTCCAAGACGCCGTTGATGCTCTCTTCAAAGACACAGGCGTAAACTACATGATTGACCCAAGACTACAAGGCACAGTCACATTGAAAGTGAAGGGTTTGCCTCGTCGTCGGGTCCTTGATTTGATTTGCGATCGTGTTGGCGCTGAGTGGGTTGTTGAAGATGGCGTGGTGCGCATCCGCCCGAAGCAACAGCCTGTCCCTCAACAACCTGTTGGACAGCCTGGCGGACCTGGTTTCCAGCCCGGTGCGCCGGGAGGTGTTCCTGCTCAACCAGGACCGTTCCCTCCGGGCGCTGCTGCACCAGTTCGCCCAGAGGAACAGATGGCAGCTCAAATGGGAGGTGCACAAGTTGGTGGCAGGCGAACTGCACCTACAGTTGGTGGCATAGAAACTGCTGAGGAAGCCGAACCACAAGAATATGTCTGGGCACGCATCCCATTGCGCTTCACTGATGCGATAATGGTCGCACAAATGCTTGGTGGACAAGTTATCACACCAACAGGTGGAACATTGGGTGGCGGAGGCGGGCAAGGAGGCTTTGGTGGGCTTGGAGGGCTTGGTGGTTGGGGAGGAGGACTTGGTGGCTTTGGCGGACTTGGAGGCTTTGGTGGACTTGGAGGCTGGGGAGGCGGACTTGGAGGGCTTGGTGGTTGGGGAGGAGGCTTTGGAGGTTTTGGCGGGCTTGGTGGGCTTGGCGGCTTTGGAGGCTTTGGTGGCTGGGGAGGTTTTGGTGGGCTTGGTGGACTTGGTGGTTGGGGAGGAGGCTGGGGTGGGCTTGGTGGACTTGGAGGTTGGGGAGGCTGGGGAGGCTTTGGTGGCTGGGGCAGAGGCTGGAGGCGCTAATAGGCTTGTGGAGTTAGGGGGTGATGCCCGTTGCCCATAAAACGAGTGGTGGTATTGATTGCATTTGTGTTTTTCATTTGCTTTCCGTGTGTCGTGTTATCTGCGGAGCCTGAGGAAGACCCACTCATAATGCAGATTGAGCTTGAAGATGCAACAGTCGCTGATGCGTGTCATATGCTCTTCCAACAAACTGATGCGCAATACTACATCACACTGGAAGCACGAAACAGGCGTGTTGGGAGGCTCTCGCTCTACAAGAAGAGGTTGAGCGAAGCGCTCGATTACATCGTTAAGCCTGCAGGTCTGTATTGGTGGCGTGATAAAAGCGGAGTCTTCATCATCTCCGAAAAACCACCACAGGAACAGCCTCCAGCGCCTCAGGAGAGTCAACAGCAAAAGCAAGCACCACCTGAACAAACCGTCCAAGAGGAGCCAATAAAGCCATCACAACCATCACCGCCTGTAGTTGCTCAGGAGAGCGAGCCACCACCAGTTTTGCCCAGGCTTGTAACAGGCGAGGAACTAAAGGAACGCATACAGCAAGAACAGCAACGCTACACATTCGGTGTGATAAAGCTTAAGTTCCTCGATGCATTCAATGTTGCGCAGATGCTCGGCGCAAATGTATCTGTGCTTTCACCGATGGATTCAATTCAGCGTGCTTTGGGCAACCAGATGAACATGGTTCTACCGTATCCACCTGCACCCACACTGCAAATGCTTGAGCGACTTGGGTTAACAAACATGCTTGGTCTCCAAAGACAGCCTGCAGGCACACAAGGCGGTCTTGGTGGATTAGGAGGGGTAGGTGGCTTTGGCGGAAATGTAACTCGCGGTGATTTACTGCAGGCTTTTCCTGGAGCACCTCCAGGTGCGGCTCCGGGCGCAGCACCCGGGGGAGCTCCGGGTGGTGTGTTTGCCATCCCCGGCATCCAGCAAATACTTGTTGTAAGCACTGTTAACGCTCTCATCGTCTATGGCACACCCGAGGCTATCGAACAGCTTCGCCAACTTATTGACCTCATCGACATACCGCCAGACCAGATTGAGATTGAATCGCAATTTGTTGCGCTACAAAGGAACGCACAACAAGCCCTCGGAATAAACTGGGCAGTTGGTGGAGATGAGGTTATGGTTGCCACATCAGGGATGCCCGGAGGAACGCAGTTCACAATCGGGTTTGTGCGTGGCAACCTGAGGGCAACCCTTGGCGTCCTGCTCAGCCGCGGTGAGGGGAAAGTTTTGAGGGCACCGAGAGTCGTCACTACAAACAACCAACCAGCACAAATAATGTTCACCACTGTCCAGCCAGTCTTTATGGACACGCTCGTCCTTGACCAATTTGGCAACCCAATCAGAGTCACTCTCCCTGTGCCGTTGGTCATACCTGTTGGCTTCGTTGTGCTTCCGAGAGTGAATGCTGACATGAGTGTCTCGATCTTCATCACGCCAATCATTTCTGAAGTCACAGGCTATGTGGCGAACCCGATCGGTGGTTCGGTGCCAATCTTTACAAGCGCTTCAACAACGGCGTATCTCACGGTTAGGGATGGCGAGAGCTTCGCTATCGGTGGGTTGACTCGTGGTAGCACGAGCACAGCCATAACGGAAGTGCCACTGCTCGCTCGCTTGCCCATCATAGGCGATCTCTTTAGGGGCACGCAAAAACAGCGCTCAGAAGAGGAGATGATAATTTTCGTCACACCGCATGTGATAAGGCTGTGGCCTGAGTATTCCGAAGAGGCGCTCGGCTTGCGTGCCAGAGGTGGCGGTGCAGGTGCTCCATAAATGGCTAAAGCGTTTTAGCCCCTCAGTGGCGTCATGTTATGACGCTGAGCTTTGCTGACGCCTTCCAATCACTCCTCATGCAGGTGGTGTAAGGAGATGCCCCTTCGTTTCTTCACGGCTGGAGAATCACACGGACAATGCCTCATAGCTATCGTTGATGGCGTCCCATCGGGGCTGAGGATATCGCGAGAGGACATTAATCGTGAACTGCGTCGACGCCAAGTTGGATATGGGCGCAGCGAACGAATGAAAGTCGAGAGCGACGAAGTTGAGTTGCTCTCCGGAGTCCGTCACGGCAAGACGCTCGGAAGCCCGATAGCAATGCGCATAGTTAACAAGGAGCATGAGAAGTGGAAGCTCATCATGCAGCCAGAACCACTTGAGAGACAGTTTGACGATGCAACTTTGAGGCGCTTCTTTGTCCCTCGCCCCGGGCATGCAGACCTTGCTGGCGCTATCAAATACGCTCACTTGGATGATTTGCGCAATGTGCTTGAGCGGGCGAGCGCAAGGGAAACCGCTGCAAGGGTTGCTGTGGGAGCAGTTGCAAAGAGGTTGTGCGAGGAAGTTAACATAAGGATATTCAGCCATGTCGTCGCCATTGGTGATGTGAATGCGAAGGCACACGAGGAGTTGACGGAAGAGGAAATTCAAAGGCTCGCGGAAGATTCACAGCTACGGTGTGCCGATAAGGAAGCCGAGGCACGCATGATGGCTCTCATTGATGAGGCTATGAAGAAGGGCGATAGTGTTGGTGGCATCTTCGAGGTCATAGCCGTCGGAGTCCCGATAGGGCTCGGAAGCTATTCGCAATGGGATAAGAGGCTTGATGCAAGGCTTGCATACGCGCTCATGAGCATACACGGTGTTAAAGGCGTTGAGGTGGGGCTCGGATTCTCAGCAGCAAGGAAGTTTGGCTCACAGGTGCATGATGAGTTCCTTGAGCCAACCATCGACACCGATGGCAATGTGATTTTCCCACGCAGGACAAACAATGCAGGTGGCATTGAAGGCGGGATCAGCAATGGCATGCCGATAGTGGTTCGCGCCGCTATGAAGCCCATCTCAACTCTGAGGAAGCCGTTGCGCTCCTTCGATCTGAACACGCTAAAGCCAGCGGAGGCGCACTTTGAGCGAGCCGATGTTTGTGCTGTCCCAGCTGCAGCAGTTATCGCTGAAGCCATGATGGCAATTGTGATCGCTGATGCGTTGCTTGAGAAGTTTGGTGGAGATAGCATTGATGAGGTGAAGCGAAACCTTAAAGCATACCAAGATTGGCTTTGCTCCGAGTTCAAGAGGCGAGGCATAATTGAGTGATAGGCTGAGGGAAAATTGAAAGGGAGGTGAAGGAGGGTGAAGGTGAGGTTGTTAGCTGTTTCTTTCGTGCTGGGTTGGTTGGTGGGGTATGTTGGCGTAGCAAAGCCACAGGCAAAAGCTGTTCTGTTTTCGCTCCCGCAAGTTGGCACGAAGACCGTTTGGGAAGCGGAGCAAGCGATTAAAGTCACCCCAAGAGATTGGGAAGTCAGGAAAGACGGAAAGGCGAGCGGTGGCGCATATGTTCGTCCGTTGCGCATCGGGAAAGATGTCATGCTTGAATTCCCCATAAGCGTTCCTAACGAGACTTCAATCATGGTTTATCCGCTTTGGTGGAAGCATGGCGAACGGTTGCCTGCGAGGCGTTTCCCATTCCCGCTCGAATTGAAACCCGGTCCAGATGTGATAGTGTCAGCTGAGAAGAATTTAGCGCTTTTCACAGCGCCAGCGAGTGGGCGCATCGGCATTTTTGATATCGTGGCTAAACGCCCAATCGGAGCAATCAATGTTGGCGGTTACATATCCGACCTTGTGAGTGATTTGAAGTCGGGCAAGTTCTACGCTTCGGATGCAGTTAACGACAGGGTGCTCATCGGTAGCCTGCGTGAGCTAAGGGTTGTCGGAGAGATAAAAACTCCACAAGCACCATGGGCGTTGGCATTCTCCGATGGCGTCCTCTATTGCGTTGCAAGGGAAGGCAAAAGCGTCATCGCGGTTGATTCCAGAAACGACAAGGTTGTTGCTGAGAGGGAGTTAGGTTGGTCACCAATAGGTGTTGATGCCACGGATAAGGAAGTGTTTGTTTGGTTCAAGTCCCTTGCGATCAACCTCGCAGACATGTCGCAGGTTGAGCCTCACTTTGATGTGGACTTACTATCCAGGCGTGAGTTCATTGAGGTTGGGAGACCCGGAACAGTTGGTGCAAGGCGCTATTCAAGGAAGCCGGGAGCGATCATTATTGAAGCTTGGACGGATAAAGGCTACGAGCAAAAAGAGGTTGATGTCAAGCAGGTGACGGGTGCTCAAAGCATCGTCAAAGAAGTTCCATCGCCACTTGTTAACACATCCGGTCCTGATGTCATGTGCTTGGTTGGCAACAGGCTCTTCTTCACATCGCCTGTGACTGGGAAAGTGGGTGTTGTGGATGTTGTGAAGGGCACATTGGAAGGCGCTGTTGACATTGGTGGTTATGTCTCCGACATCCTCGTGGACGCACCGAGAAACAGGGTCTTCGTGGCTGACGCAACTAACAACAGGATCGTCGCGATAGATGCAAAGGGTTTGAAAGCCGTCGCCTCACTCAAAGTTGATAAGATGCCGATCATGCTTGAGGCTTTCATACCACCGGGCTTCCTGCGTAGTTGTCCTTCACTGTTATTTGTGGCGTGCTATGAGGGTGAGTCAGTTGCAGTTATCGACTTACCATCACTTGAAATTCGATCCACCATTAAAACGCCATTCAAGCCATATCACTTGAGGGTAGTCAATCCACCTGATCCGGGTTGGTGGCCACTCATACCGGTTGACAGGATACCGTTAGTGGCGCTTCGTGCATACCTTTTCATCACGCCAGCGCCTATCGCACTCAGCAAAGACGAACTAAAGCATCTGCGGACATTGGTTCCAGCACCAACATATAGGCGCAGGGTCAGCTTGACTCAGGAAGTGGTTAAAGGCGTTGAGAGAGTTATAACGGTTGAGAACAACCACACAGTGCGCATCTCACTGCGTGATGCTCAAGGCAGGTGGCTCAGCAACGAATGGTTTGATGTGAGTGATATCACCGATGTTCAACTCCTGCCGGATGATTTGCCACTGACTGCTCGAGATAAGCCGGGCACGATAACGATAGCGCTTGATGGTGGTAGTGAGTTCAATTGGCAGAGGGGCATCTGGCAGACACCAACTCAGGGGATATTCCTCATCAACGACACAGACGAGTTCTGGGCATGGAATGCCCCCAAGTTCAAGCTCCCACCCGGAAGGCATGTCATAAGAGTCAGAGCATACAGCAGGTATGCACTGATTGATGGCTTGCAGGTTAGAAGGACGCTTCATGGTATGGTGCGGATGAATGTTTATGGTCATAGTGAGCTACCCATTGAACAGCGTCGCTATCAATCCGTCTTCTATGCCGATGAACCAGTTGAGTTGCACATTGAGTTGACCAATCTGACGAGGCGCACGCAGAGGCTCAATCTGAGCTTCACAATATCTGACTACATGGACAAGGAAGTCACATCTGGGAATCGCCTCGTTGAACTTGAGCCGAACGGAAAGAAAGTTGAGGTGATACGCCCTGAGCTTAAGCAGACGGGGATATTCTCACTCTTCGTGCGCGTCAGCTCAAGCGATGGAGATTTGTTTGAGAGGCATTACTTCATGCGTCTTCCACAGCTAACGCGCCCAAGGATGTTGCTACGGAAAGAGCATATCCCAGAAGTTGAAAAGCGGGTGCAAGGCTATGCGAGGTTGTTCGAGCGCTATTTCCAATGGCTGAGGAGGCAATGCGACAGGGAGGGCTTCTTGCCAGCTGGCATAACGAAAGCCACATTCGTCCCGAAGCTACCTGAGGCTCAACAGAAGCTGAACGAGAAAGGCGGATGGCGTAGGTATGAGCTTGGATGGCGAATGGTTGCAACTGGCTTTGCTGCCTTGTTTGCGCGGGAACCAAACTTGCGCTCCTTCTTCATGGAGCGAGTTTCAGAACTGCTTAAAGATGGGCGTGCCGACACATACTGCACATTCCACCACCATGGTCCTTTCTTCCCCGGTGCGGTTGCAATCCTTTTTGACTTCGCAGTCGCATCGCTGGGCGATACGCCAGAGGTGCAACGCTTGCGTGAATTCTTCAGGGGCTACATAGGCAACATGGATGTTTTCCCGTGGACGCTCGCTGCGCTTGATGAGCCTATATCCGTTCGTGAGAGAGCCATCCTGTGGCACATAATGAGCTGGCTGGTCAATGCTGAAAGATATTTCAACACGCACGCCGGCACTCGTGGTGGCACAAGGTGGCTCAACCCGAGGACAGGTTGCCATTGCCCATACGCAGGTTACGCGTATCCCTTCTTATACCTGCGCCACTTCCTCGATGAACCGCAGTTCCACGAGCGAGTGATAGTGAGAGGGTTCATCACATACTGCGAGCTCATCCACCCAAGGATGGATAACCGAAGGATGCTTGGAGTTGTAAACCCGTTGGGTGAGCCGATACGCCAGATAGACAATGCCATCTCAAAGCATCCACTTGGAGCTTTCAAGTATGATTGGAGCAAGCTGATTGAGAAGCTCATGGCAGAAGATACAACAGATGAAGAGGTTGATAAGTTGCTCTACTTCGCCGAGGAGGCTGCGAGCAATCGTCCGATGGCGTTCGTCGTGCCAATCCAACTGGCTCTCGGATGGTATGACCCTAAGACACCGTCAGTAAAGTTTGAGGAGCTTCCACCAACAGTTCTTTTTGATGGCGAGGGCGAAGTTGTCATGCGCTCGGACTGGTCGAATGAGTTGACCGAAGTTTGGTTTGCGTGTGGAGTTAGAGACCATGTTTATCGTCATCAGCCAACGCACTTGCAAATAGCTAAAGCAGGCGAGTTCCTTTTGGGAACGCTCTCAAGCTATGGTGACGATGGCAACCCAAACCCGGGCAAGTCGTGGGGTAATGTTGTCGTCATTGAGCCGTCAGATTGGCTTGAGAGATGGGGAAACAACCTCTCGCATCCGAGGGCTGAGGAGCTACCGATAATAATGCGCTTCTCCGATGCCACATTCCGTTACATCGCCAGAGATAGGCTCTTAGTTGGCTACGCACCAGCTGAGGGTGGATATGGTGGCGGGCTTGACCTCCACGGTCATACTGAATCTGTCTTCCTGCGTGAGGGTGAGCTTTTGGCTTATGAGACACATCCTGAGTTTGATTATGTTTGTGGTGATGCGACTAACTCATGGCTCCCAAGTCAGGCTGAGGAGGTTTATCGGCAGGTAGTTTTCATCCGCCCAAATGTGATCTTGGTCTACGATCGTGTAAGGCTCGGGGATGAGGCGAAAAGGGCTTTCTGGGTCGGCGCAGTTGGTGAGAAGGTTGAACTGCAAGAAGGCATGTTCAAAGTCCGTCAGGGCAATTCAGCAATGAACGCATATGTGCTCATGCCAACTAAAGCGCAAATTCAAGTTTATGACCTTTCACAGCCAAACAAATACACAACGCCACCACCTTTCTCAATCAACTGGCGCTTGGCTGACAAAGTGACAGCTCATCAGAAGGTGATTGAGATACACCCCGAGGGCGTGGGAAGGCAAGTTGAGTTCCTCATACTTATGAGCGTTGGAGTTGGCAGTGCCGAAGAAGTATCACCAAAGCTTTCCATCAACTCAAGCGAGTGCGCAGTTGAGTTCGCCTATAACGGCAAGAGGTATCGTGTGAGTTTCGCAAGAGACGGGGTCCCAGCGGGTGAGATGACGATAAGCAATGGTAAGCAAACTATCAAGCACAGGTTCGTTCAATCGGTTGATGATAGCTATCGTCACTGGAGCACCGACAAGAGGTTCAAGATGTGGATGACTGACAAACGGTTTGAATTCATCATTCCCGAAAGGGATAGGAAAGCGTTCGCCAAGTGAAAGGCAAACTGAAAAATGCTTCCCCCGTGGGATGGCGAGATGAGCGTTGAGGTGGATAAGCTTATCCGTTATGTTGAGGATGAGCGAGAGCGATATTACTTCCACTATGGAGAGGGCTTCCTATGGGAGAGGCTACCTGTAGGGACGAGGGTCATTTACCCGCCACCCACGCTACCCCCGATTGAAGATGTAGATGAAGCGATAGAACACGCGCTTGAGCACCCGTATGGCAGTGAACCGCTCTCGGCGCTCTTGAGGCGTGGCATGAAAGTCACGATAGCGTTTGATGACATATCGCTTTCCTTACCCCCAATGCAACCACCAGATGTGAGGCAACTCGTGCTTGAGAAGGTCTTGAGCAAGTTATCAGAGAAGGGCATTGATGACATACACATCATCGGTGCGATAGGTTTGCACAGGCGGATGACACCTGCGGAGATAAAGCACATCGTTGGTGAAAGGGTCTTCAAAGCTTTCTATCCAGAGCGCCTTTACAATCACGATGCCGAAGACAAGGAAAACATAGTTTGGCTTGGGAAGACGGATATGGGTGAAGATGTTGAGGTGAACAGGAGGGCGGTTGAGTGCGATTTGCTCATCTATGTTAATCTGAACTTGACACCTATGGATGGCGGGCACAAGAGCATCCCAACTGGGCTTGGAACATATCGCAGTATAAGGCATCACCACAACCCAGACGTTCTCCTCCAAACATCCCTCATGGACACAAGGCATTCCGAAATGCATCGCTCGCTTGAACGCATCGATCGTGTGATACACGAGCATGTGCGAGTTTTCCACATCGAGACGACAATCAATAACGCTACCTTCCCATGGTATCTGCTTTATCTACAGAGGGCTGAGCATGAGCACACGGTTTGGGACAGGCTAAACTTTCACATAAGCCGAAATGCTCTCAAGGTTATGCCGACATCTTTGCGCAGGGCGATCTTCCACGCAACGAGGGCGCCGTATAAGATGACGAGCGTTCAAGCAGGCGATGTTGAAGAGGTGCACAAACTCACGATTGAGAACCTGCGCAAACAGCAAGTTGTGCCAGTAGAGGGGCAATGTGACATCCTCCTTGCAGGCATGCCCTACCTTGGACCTTACAATGTCAACTCGATCCTAAACCCGATATTGGTCAACGCCCTTGGTCCGGGGTATATTTTTCACCTCTTCCTCAACAAGCCCCTCGTCCGCGAGGGCGGTGTGCTGATCTTCACATATCCGCTTCATGAGGACTTTCATCCAGTGCACCAAGTGCCTCACAAAGACTTCTACGAGCATGTTCTGAAGCGCACAAGGGACATGAAAGAGATCGTCGCCCATGAGGAGGAGTTCGCTACGAACCCAAGGTATATTGAGCTTTACCGTCGCTCCTATTCATTTCATGGTGCTCATGCCCCATTTGACTGGTATTGGGGCTACAGGGCACAATGTTACCTTAGCAAGATAATTGTGGTCAAGCCGAGGGTGAAGCATGTGGCACAGGTGCTCGGATATGAAACGGCGGACAGCCTTAGCGATGCAATCGAGATGGCAAAGGATGTGGTTGGTCCAAACCCAAGCATCACATACTTCCACATGCCCCCTATATTCCTCTGCGAGGTGAAGTGAGTGATAAGCCCCGATGTTTTGGTCGTCGTAAACCCGCGTGCAGGGCGGGGCAGAGCTGTAAAGCTTGCAGAGGATTTAAAGGTTGAGTTGTCGAAGCTCGGCTTGAGTGCTCTCACAATTTGGACGGCTGGGCGCGGGCACGCTGAGGAAATTGTAAGGCAGTGGATGAAGAGAGGCGTTGGGTGTGTTGCTGTTTGTGGTGGTGATGGAACGGTGAACGAGGTTGTGAATGCGCTTGTCGGTAAGGAAGTGCCAGTGGCAGTTTTACCCGCTGGTAGATGCTATGACTTTGCGAGGGCACTCCACATGCCCAAGTCACCGAAGTTAGTTGCAAATGCAATCGCACACATGAAGACATTGTGTGTTGACCTTGGGATGGTTGGGCATAGGGTGTTTGCGACTGTGGCAACCCTCGGCTTTGATGCTGAAGTGACGAGGATCGTCTTTGAGGGTAGGTCTCGGCTTCATGGCATGCCTGCTTATGTGTTTACTGCGTTGTGCCTCATGAGTGTGTATCGTTTTCCGTATGTGCACATCAAAGCTGACTTTGGTGAATTTAAAGGCAGGATACTGCTTGCAGCTACTGCAAACACGCCTGCGTATGGTGGCGGGTTGCTCATCGCTCCAAATGCGAGCATAACTGATGGCTTGCTAAACATGTGCCTCATAAGGGAGGCACCGAAACTCTCAATCCTCCTTTACCTCCCAACTGTCTTCTTTGGATTGCATACGATGCATAGCGCCGTCTCAATCCATATGTTGAGGGAAGCATGCGTTGATTCACCGCAACCTCTTTGGCTTTATGCTGATGGAGAACCGATGAGTCCAACCCCGACGAAAGTCAAAGTGGTGCCATCCTCCTTGAATGTGGTAGTGGCAGAAACATAGACAAGCTCGGGAAGGGTGAGCATACTAAGCAAGGCACAACAGCATCGTAGTTTCAAGCACCGCTATGGCAAGGGGTGATGAGGATGCAGTTGGTGCATGTGCTAACTTCAGCCATCGTAATCCTCCAAGCCAGTTTCGCTTTCCCTTCACCCGACGAGTGGGAAAAGCACATAAGAAAAGTTCACCCAAGGTTGCTTGTAACGCAAGATGGCTTCAAGGGTGTGAAGGAGCTCATAGCTTCAAATCCGACTGTAGCGAAGCTTTACGAGGCGGTGAGAACACAGGCGAGGCGCATTCTCGACGAGCCACCCTCGCGATACGAAATACCAGACGGGTTGAGGTTGCTTGGTGTGAGCAGGCGAGTCCTCAATCGCATTTATGTGCTTGCGCTTGCTTACCAAGTTGATGGCGATGAGAAATATGCTGAGCGTGCTTGGAGTGAGCTTGAGGCTGCTTCCAACTTCCCAGATTGGAACCCACGCCATTTCCTTGACACTGCCGAGATGACGCATGCCTTTGCCATCGCTTACGATTGGCTCTACAGTTACTGGAGCGATGAGAGGCGTCAGAGATTAGTTCAGGCTATTTCAGTCAAAGGGCTTGAGCCAGCATTGAAGGTTTATCGTGGTGGTGGCTGGTGGTCGAAGGCGAGGCACAACTGGAACCAAGTTTGCAACGGTGGCATTGGGATGGGTGCGCTCGCCATATTTGATGAGAACCCAAAAATGTGTGGAGAGATACTCACTCATGCACTCAACTCAATCGTGCTTGCCATGAATGAGTTTGCGCCTGATGGCGCTTGGGCTGAGGGACCGGGATACTGGAATTACGCCACCTTTTACAACTGTGTTTTCCTTGCAGCTCTTGAGACGGCTACAGGGACCGACTTTGGGCTCTCAAAGGTGGCGGGCTTCTCCGAAACAGGCTTATTCCCGATTTACATCACTGGTCCGCTCATGCGGACTTTCAACTTTGCCGATGGAAGCGAAGGGACTCTGAGAGCACCGCAGATGTTTTGGCTTGCACGCAAGTTCAACCGCCCGATATACGCTTGGTATGCACGCACTACCACTGCCTCGCACCCGCTTGACATCATCTGGTTCAGCGAAGGTGGCGGTGACCCAGTCGCTGAAAAGCTACCGCTTGACAAATATTTCAGAAAAGTTGAGGTTGCGACTATGCGCACCTCGTGGAATGACAGGGAAGCGACATTTGTGGCGTTCAAGGCTGGTGACAACAAAGCCAATCACTCGAACTTGGATATAGGCACTTTCGTTCTGGATGCACTCGGGTATAGGTGGGCGCTCGATCTTGGCGCAGATAACTACAACCTGCCCGGATACTTTGGTGCGCTAAGGTGGTCATATTACAGGATGCGTGCTGAAGGACATAACACACTCGTTATAAACCCGTCTAAGGAACCCGACCAAGACCCGAGAGCCTCAGCGAAGATAGTTAGCTTCCTCTCGGATGTTGATTTAGCTTTCGCCATCGCCGACCTAACTCCAGCATACTCAGCTCATGCAGTGAGCATCAGAAGAGGTGTGATGCTGTTGCGTGGCGCTAACCAAGTCATCGTCCAAGATGAGGTGGAATTAAAGCGACCAAGCAGTGTCTACTGGTTTATGCACACCCCTGCGCAAGTCCAGTTGGATGAAGATGGTGCAACCCTTTCACAAGGTGACGAAAGGCTTCTGTGTCGCATAGTGTCCCCAAACGGTGCAAAGTTTTCAGTGATGGATGCGAAGCCGTTGCCCTCCTCGCCTGACCCACAAGGGCAAAACAAAAACGCAGGTGTGAGGAAGCTTGTGATCAAGTTCGACGATGTGGATAAGCTTCGCCTGTGCGTTGCACTTATCCCACTTTGGAAGGGACAAAAGCCACCCGCCAAGTTGCCACCGGTCAAAGCGCTGGATGAGTGGTAAGATCGCTCCTCTTGCACGACGAGGATTAACGACTGAGTTGCCAAAGCTTCGATGCTGCAGTCCTCGCATTTTTTACAAACTCGTCCATTAGCTCAAACGCTTTAATGCCCTTTGATACCTCAACACCGCTCGAGACATCCACTCCCCAAGGTCTTACGCTGTTTATTGCGTCTTGGACATTCTTGGGGTTGAGCCCTCCTGCAAGTATTGTGCGCGTGCGAAGCCTTTCGGTGAGGAAGCGTGCATATCCCCAATGCGACAGCAGACCTGTCCCTCCATATGCGCCTTTCTTCGGCGTGGCATCGAAAAGTATAGCATCTGCCCCAGCCGACACATACTGCTGAGCCATCTTCAACAGGTGTTCAGCAAACGCCTCATCAAATGATGCGTCCTGCGGTGGTAACTTCATCGCTTTCCATATCTCGCACGCTGTTAGCTTTTTCAGTTTGCGGATTGCATCGGGCGATTCGTCACCATGAAGTTGAATTGCGTATGGTTGAGCTCTTGAGACGAGCTCAACAAGTCTATCGCAATCCATGTTAACTGTCACGATGACGACGGGGAGTTGCGAAGCCTGCGAAAGCTTTACAGCTTCATCTTCGCTTACGGAGCGCACGGACGACGGCACTCCGACAACTATTCCGACGAAGTCAGCACCGGCTTTTTTCGCTGCAGTTATGTCTGAGGCGCTCCTCATGCCACATATCTTTATCGCGATGTCCATAGGCTCGCACCTTCGCTATGTTGAACTTAGTGGCAGTATCATAGCGATAATGATGACGCATTGCGCCAAGGTTTATGGGGGTGAGTTTGGATGGAGGTTGTTGCCATAGGTGAAATGCTTGCTGAGGTGATGCGCCCAGATGTTGATATGCCACTTGATCAGCCGGGGCAATTCATCGGTCCGTTCCCGAGCGGTGCGCCAGCCATATTTGCTGACCAAGTTGTTCGTCTTGGGCATAGCGCTGCTATAGTCGGGGCTGTCGGGAATGATGACTTCGGTAAATGCATACTTGAGCGCCTCAGCAAAGACGGCGTTGTGACAAAGTATGTGAATGTCGTTGATGAAGTCGCTACAGGTGTCGCGTTCGTCGCTTACTTCCGCGACGGTAGCAGGAAGTTCATTTTCCACTTCGGTAACAGCGCTGCCTCTTTCCTACCAAGCGCTGACGAGGTTGAATTAACAGGAGTTAAGTTTGTGCACATATGTGGATGCACCCTCACTGGAGGAGGTAGGTTGCGCGATGAGTGTTACAGGCTCGTTGAAAGGGCGGTTAGGCTCGGCATCTCGATCTCGTTTGACCCTAACTTGCGCCCCGAGTTGCTTTCAGATGTCGACGCTGTGAGGGAAATATGCAAACCAGTGTTAAGCCATGCGAGCGTCGTTTCAACAGGTTTGACCGAACTGCTCGTCATAACCAATGAAAGCGATGAGAGGAAGGCGTGTGAGAAGTTGCTCAACGAAGGCGTGAGCATCGTTGCATTAAAGCTCGGCAAAGCAGGCTGTCGCATTTATTCACATGAGGCTTTCGTTGAGGGCTTACCGTTTGATGTCGAAGCTGTTGATCCAACTGGCGCTGGCGATTGCTTTGATGCTGCGGTCGTTGTCGGGTTGATTGAAGGAATGCCTCTTGAAGATATCGCTCGTCTCGCAAATGCTTGTGGAGCACTCGCAACTACAAAACTCGGACCGATGGAAGGTGCTCCATGGAGGGAGGATGTTGAAAGCTTCATCTCGCGCTTCGAGAGGTGATCGGGTGTGCTTGATTTCGTCCAACTCAGGCGTCAGATGAACGAGATGGTATTAGAGCAAATAGCGCATCACGACATCATAGCTGAGAGGATCAAAAGAGCTGTAAATGAATTGAAGCTGTTCGCACACATGTGGGGAGATGTCTTGAGCAAGGTGAAAGCGAGCAAGACATCTTGGTTAGTTGCGTTGCCGACTGGTCAGCTTGATCGGAAATTCAAAGTGGCATCTACGAGGCGCCCTTTGACAGTTATGGCGAGCGACGGTTCGCAGATCTTTCCAGATAGGCATGAAGTAGCGCTATGCTATCTAATCAACATAGGCTTGGTGGCGTTGCATTACGGCGCTGGTGAGCCACCGGTGATGCAGAGTCGCCCGTTCCTCTTCTACCGTGAGGAAGACCTATATGAACAGTGGGGTGGTAGGAAGGTCTTGCTCAACTATGATATCGTCTCCATCAAGCGCCAACTGCTTGAGATCGAGATGCTCGCCGAGCTCGCGAGCTCCTTACAAGGTCAACATGAAAAGGTCGCTTTCCTCGATGGCTCCCTCATACTGTGGAGATTGGAAGGCATGCCAGATGACTTCACAAGTGTGGCTGTTGAGAGGTTGCTAACAGCGCTCGCCGAGTTTAAGAGCATGGGGATACCAGTTGCTGGCTATATCAGCTCGCCAGGTTCATGTGATGTTGTGAACATGCTCAAAGTTTGCATCTGCCCTTACGAATGCCCAAACTGCGACAGATGCGAATCAAAGCGTGAGACCGGTATACCACATTGCGCATGCATCGACGGTGTTACGGATGCATCGTTGTTCCGACGCATCTTGAGGGAGGGTGAATGGACCGAGCCGTTCCAGAGCACTTCAAAGATACTTGAACGGTATGATGAGCATGCGGTTATGTTCTCCTACCTGAACATCGGTTACGAAGTTGTTAGGATTGAGATGCCGAAGTGGGTGGCGGATGATGAGTCCATGAGGGAGCTTGTTATGGCTACAGCATATGAACAGGCTATGAAGGGCAATGGGTATCCAATAGCCTTAGCGGAGGCACATGAGCGTGCGCTTATACGAGGTAATGAGCGCGAGCTTTTCTTCAGGATGCTTGAGGAGACTTTCATCCGTCACAATGTCAGGGTGAGCATGTCCCTGAAGATGCTCGCAAAGCGCATACCGCCGATTTAAGACGAGCATCCCGCTTCCAAGGTGATGTGACTGAAATGAACCCTAAAGAAACCTCAAAGCTTAAAAGCGTGAGTCAGGCTGAGTTGCTCCATAGACTGTTTGAGTTTGTTCTTCCGAGGGTGCGGAAAGCGGGAAGGTATATCGGTGGCGAGGTGAATTGCGTGGTCAAAAGCGATTTCAAGTTGCACTTCGCCATCGCCTTCCCCGATGTCTATGAGGTTGGGATGTCAAGCACTGGCTTAAGCATCATCTATCATGTCCTCAACAGCCTTAACGATGTGCAAGCTGAAAGGGTCTTCTCGCCATGGCACGATATGGAAGCTTTGATGAAGGCTCATGGCTTACCTCTATACGGCTTGGAAACATTTACGCCGTTGTGGAAGTTTGACGCCATCGGTTTCTCGCTACCTTATGAGTTGCTCGGAACGAACATGCTTCAGCTCCTTGAGCTTTCAGGCATACCGCTACTTTCAAGCGAGAGGGGCGATGACGATCCAATAGTTATCGCTGGTGGTTGCGCTGTAGTTAACCCAGAACCGTTCGCTGACTTCGTTGATGCTTTTTGCATCGGTGATGGGGAGGAAGTCATCGTTGAAGTTGCTCAAGCACTTATCCAGACAAAAGGGGTGGCGAGAAGAAAGAGGCTCGAGAAGCTCGCCGAGATTGAAGGCGTGTATGTGCCATCTTTGTATGAGCTTGAAAGTCTGTGCGATGGGACTGTCGTCGTGAGGGGGGCGGGGAGGGATGTGAGAATAAAAAGGCGCATCACACAAAACTTGGATGATGCTCCCTTCCCAACGAAACCAGTTGTGCCTTGGGTTGAGTTGATACATGACCGAGCCAATGTTGAAGTGTTCAGGGGATGCACGAGAGGGTGCAGGTTCTGCCAAGCTGGCATGATCACAAGACCTGTTAGGGAAAGAAGTGTTCAAAAGTTAGTGGGGCAAGTATGCTCAATTGCAAAGCACACAGGATATGACGAGGTGGGCTTGCTCTCGCTAAACACTTACGACTACAGTGCAATAGGTGAACTCGTTTGCGAGTTGCTTTTCAACCCAGCTCAGTTGCCACTATTCCTTTCGCTCCCTTCTTCACGGATGGACAGTTTTGATTTGCCCATCGCTCGGTTGGTGCATGGGAGCAGGAGAACTGGATTGACATTCGCCCCAGAGGCTGGCACGGAGAGATTGAGGCATGTCATCAACAAGCCGATCAGTGACGAGCAGATCTTCAGCTTACTTGACGCTGTCTTTCAAGCTGGCTGGGATACGGTGAAGCTTTATTTCATGATTGGACTGCCAACCGAAGGCGATGAGGATGTGCTCTCCATAGCTGAGCTTTGCAATGAAGTTGCCGGGAGGGCACTCTCGCTAAACAAGCGTGCAAAGCTCCACATATCAATCGCCACATTCGTCCCAAAGCCACATACGCCATTCCAATGGGAGAGGCAAATAGGGCTTGATGAAGCCAAGTCCAAACAGCACATGTTGCTCAAGCGTATCAAAAGGAGAAACATAGCATTGAGGTTCCATGATAGTCGGGTTAGCTTCCTTGAAGGTGTCTTTTGTCGCGGTGACAGAAGGCTTTGCGCCGTCTTGCTTGAGGCATATCGGCTCGGATGCAGGTTTGACGGTTGGAGTGAGCAACTGAGATGGGATGAATGGATGCGCTCGTTTGAGGCTGTCGGCATTGACCCTCAACATTATCTCCGCGAGCGCTCGCAGGATGAGCCACTACCTTGGGATCACATTGATGTCCATGTGGATAAAGGTTTCCTCTTGAGCGAGCGCTTGAAAGCTCTTAAAGGTGAGGTAACGCAAGATTGCAGGTTCGGAGGATGTGTTAAGTGCGGAGCGAACATTGTCGCATCAAGAGCTTGCTCTACCGCTATGAGCTTGCGAAAGCGTGTTGAGGGCAAGAGGTTTGATGCGCAGGATTTGATTGCCAAGCTCAAGACGCGCACGCCAGCAGAGCCTGCTCAACGGGTTCGCTTCAGATGGACTAAACTCGGCAGGTTGCGCTTCCTATCGCATGTTGAGATGGTAAGAGCTCTGCAGAGAGGGATAATGCGCAGTGGGTTGAAGGTATCGTATTCACGCGGTTTTAATCCTCAGCCGAAGTTTTCGTTTGGTATGGCGATTCCAGTTGGTGTTGAGAGCGTAGCTGAATATGCGGATGTGTGGCTTGATGAGTGGGTTTCTCCAGACGAGTTCGTGAAGGTGTGCAATGAGCAGTTGCCAGATGGATGCAAGGTTCTTGATGCAGTTTCCGTGCCTTTGAATGCGCCTTCGTTCGTGCCGTTCGTATTTAGCTCTGTCTACGAAGTAAGGCTACCAAAGGCTCTCGTCAGGCACGAGCTTTGCAAAATTGAGGAGCTAATAAATGCGAACCTGATGAAGGTCACTCGCGAAACTGAGATGGAAGGCTATGTTGCAAGGCACGGTGCTGAAGTTCGCTTTGAAGATGACGAAGTGCTTTTATGGCTTGAACTGCCAGACGGACAAAAAGCTCATTGTCGCCCATTTGACTTCATCAAGTCAGCTTTAAGCATCGCTGATGAGGATCTATCTCGCATAAGGGTGGTTAAGCAAGCCACCTTGTGCAACATCGGTGGCATGCTCTTGTCTCCTTTCGAAGCTGTCACAGCTATACCGCGAGAGTGACAGTGTTGTTGGGGTGAAGTAGTTCATCCGCTTTCTGAGCGTCCGTGGGAGCGACGCAGGAATGTCGGTGTATCTATCCCTTCGTCCACCTCTCTGAGAATCTCGTCAATCGAACGAACTGGTTGTCTTGCTTCTTGGCGCGGTGCTTCGACGCCGCTTGGAGTCGACACTGGTTCTCTCCCTTCCCTACGGGGTTGTCTTACACTCACTTTCTCCACAGCCTCAGCTGGCTTTGTCGGCTCAGTTTCAAAACCTGTCGCAATCAATGTTACTCTCACCTCGTCACCCATTCCCTCGTCAAGCACCAAGCCCATGCGCAGGTCTAATTCCTTTACACCAGAAGCTTCCCTGATGATGTTAAGCATCTCATGCAACTCTGAAACGGGCATATCCATTGGTGCGACGATATTGACCAATGCTCTCGTTGCGCCCTCAATTGAATACTCAAGGAGGGGGCTTGATATAGCGTTTCTTGCAGCATCTGCGGAGCGCTCATCGCCTCTTCCGCTACCGATGCCGATCAGCGCTATGCCAGCGTTGGAGAGGATGCTCCTTACATCGGCAAAATCGATGTTGATATATCCCGGTCTAACTATGAGGTCGCTTATCCCTTGAACAGCCATCCTCAGAACCTCATCGACCATCTCAAAGGCATCTTTCAAAGAGAGGCGTCTGTCTGCAAGTTGCCATATCCTATCGTTTGGAATTGTGATGACGGCATCCACATACTGCTTGAGTTCTTGGATACCTTCGAGCGCTATTTTCATCTTCAATGGACCTTCCTCTGTGAAGGGCTTTGTCACGACCGCAACAGTTAACGCTCCCATATCACGAGCTATTTGCGCTATCACTGGCGATGCACCAGTCCCAGTCCCACCACCCATGCCAGCTGCTATGAAAACCATATCCACACGCTCAAGCGCTGAGGCTATGGCGTCCCTGTCTGCCTCCGCTGCTTGCTTGCCGATATTCGGGTCTCCCCCAGTTCCAAGCCCACCAGTTAAGCGTTGCCCTATCTGGACCTTCTTGTGAGCTAATGACTTAGCCAAGTCCTGCGCATCGGTGTTTATAGCTATGAATTCAACGCCTTCCAAGTTGGAGGCGATCATGTGGTTGAGCGCATTGCCACCACCACCACCAACACCCAAGACCTTTATGATAGCTCTGCTCCTGTAATCGCCATTCATCCTCTCCATGTTAACATCCCTCCCACTTTTAAAGCCGTGCCAACAGTTTGCCATCTGAGTAAAACACTCTTCCCCTCTTGCAACCACAGGCAATCTTAATCTTCATTATGCGTTGCGGTAGGCAATGTAGTCAAGCCCGCTGTCCTCTGCAATTTAGTATGACATAAAGTTTCTGACAGACGCCCGACCTTACTTTCGTTCCAACTTGGCTACATACTGCCTCGCGAGCTCTTTTGCCCATGCGTCTGCTTCCATGATATCGTCAAGTGATGGCTTCTCAATTACATTATGTGCCGTCATGACATCCTCGATTACACGAGGTATGTCCATGAAGCCTATCTTGCCATCCAAGAAAGCGTTTACAGCGACCTCATCTGCGGCGCTCATGACTGCTGGCATCGTCCCACCAATCCTTGCAGCCTCCATAGCGAGTCGCAGGCACGGGAAGCGATTTAGGTCTGGTGGCTCAAATGTGAGCGTGCCTATGGAGAGCAAATCACAGCTTCCAACCAACGATTGAAGCCTGTATGGGTATAGAAGCGCATACTGTATCGGGAGACGCATGTCTGGCACGCTGAGTTGAGCTTTTATAGAGCCATCCACAAACTCAACGAGTGAATGGATGATGCTTTGAGGGTGAACAAGCACATCTATCTTTTGCGGTGGCACATCAAAGAGCCACATGGCTTCAATTATCTCAAGCCCCTTGTTCATCAGTGTTGCTGAATCAATCGTCACCTTCGTTCCCATGCGCCATGTGGGGTGTGAAAGCGCCTCTTGTGGTGTCACCGCTTCAAGCTCTTTCAGCGTCTTTTGCCTGAACGGACCACCTGAGGCGGTGAGTATGAGTCGTTTTATGCCCTCGTGCTTCTCACCGAGCAGGCATTGGAACAAAGCACTATGCTCACTGTCAACCGGTATAAGCTCCCCATTCCCTTCGCGCCACGCTTTAGTGACTATTTCGCCACCTGCGACCAGCGCCTCTTTGTTTGCGAGCGCAAGACGCTTGCCGAGTTTGAGCGCCTTCAATGTTGGCAGTAAACCGATGTTACCGCTAACCGCGTTCAAAACTGTGTCAACTGCTTCGAGCGTCACAAGTTCGATTAATCCGTCCAAGCCAACATGCACTTCCAAATCCTTGTCCTTGATCATCGCTTTTACTTTCTCTGCGGCACTGACATCGTAGAGGCAGATGTGCTTTGCCCCGCATGCCTTTGCCTGCTCGATGAGCAACTCAGCGTTTGAGTGTGCTGCCAGTGCAACCACATTCAACTTATCGTTGTGTGCCTTAGCTACCTCGATAGCCTGCCTCCCTATCGAACCAGTAGAACCGAGTATTGCAAGCCTTCTCACTTCCATAGGCTTTTCTCACCTTAGCCACCTGAGGAATGCTTGTGCGATGACATGAGGCGCACGCTCAACTCCCACTGAGGCTACATTGATTATGATGTGATAAAGTGAGGGGTCATCCCAGTCAACGCCGTAGAACTGGCGCAAGTAGAGTGAGCGCCTGCGATCGTGTTTAGCGATTTCGTTTTTTGCTTGCTCTAAAGGAATGTTCAAAGAGTTAGCAAGGTTCTCTACGCGCCATTGCAAAGGTGCTGTCAAACGCACATGAAACGCTTTTTCCTTACCCCTTAGAATAGCCATAGCGCCTCTCCCGACTATGATGACATTGCCTCTATCGTAGAGGCGTTCAATCAGCTGTCGTGTTAGTTCAACATAAGCCTCGTGATCGAAAGAGCTGTATTGAGGTGTCTCGGTTTTCCACTCGGCTGAAAGAGCGTTGACGAAATGCCTTATAAAGCTCGGTGTCCAATGAACATCAGCGTATTTGCCACCGTGGTGAAGCAGTGAATAAATGAAACGCATAACTGGATGCATGTGCATCTCGTCGAACTTCTCAACCTCATCCTCGGGCAGGTTGGCAACCTCTGCAACCCACTTTATCACCTCCCTATCAACAAGCTCATAGCCGAGCATGTTAGCCAGCCTTTTGGCTATCAACTCACCACTGCAACCGTGTGCCCTGCTTATCGTTATGGTCGCCATAGAACCTTCACCCGAACCGATCGAAATTAAAGCGAGAACATCTATAGGCTACATAGCTGAGCTTCTGCAAGACGGAGACGATGACAGCGTAAGAAGCTTTAAGCCATCGTGATACAATTTTATGCCGAGAATCAATTGCCCGCAACTTTTGGAGGTGCGTCCAAAGTGCGCAGACTCTTTGTAGCGTTAATGGTTCTGTGTTTGTTCGTTCCGAACAATCCCTCGTATGCTCAGCGCATCACACTCACAATCACTGAAGGCACGACACTGTATGATGTCCTCCAACTCATCTCCAATCGCACAGGTCAGGTGATTTATGTCTCAAAGCAGGATAGCAAAGTGGTGAGGAACTATCGTTTCCCACCGCACATGATCGGGGTTACGATCAAGGCTGATACTGCTGGTCAAGCGCTTTCATTCCTCTTCGGAGTTGGTTGGGATGGCTCTCCCATACCAACTGAAGTTCGTGCCAAACTTAACGAGACATACATGCTCTCCCGCACACCGCCACAAATAAAAATCGCCAACTACACATCGTGGTCTTGCAACAACCGCTATTTCGATTGGGAGCCCGTTAAAGGCGGTGCGCGCGTTATCGTTCGGTTACAGCCAGATGGGGACATAGTTAAGCGCGAGCCATTTGGGCTTGAGCTTGCCGATGAGTTCACGCTTGACACCGTTCGGGACATGATAAAACAGCGAACTGGCATCTACATCAACATCGAGCCAGAGGAACATAGGTTCATGCCTTCGAACCTCTTACCACAATACAAGTCCATGAAGGTGAAAGAACCGTTCCTTGTCCCGATGAGGGTTGCACAGTTGTCACTTGTCTTTGGAACCCTCCTTAACGAGAAGTGGACACTCGGCGAATGGCTTTCCATCATCACGGAGGGTTTGAACTTGCATTCCCGCCAAAGAGGTTGCTTGTGGAAATGGACGGCATGGGTTAATGGAGACAAGTTGATTTACACATTGCGTTGCTATGCCCATCCAAAGTTGTAGCGCTTCAGTCGGTTGGAGTTGCTCCGCCAATAGACAGCTTGAGGTCTGGAAGGGGAGAGGTTAAAAGTGAAGGGTGACGAGGTGCAAGGGAATTTGCGAGGTCCGTCAAACCCAGGGTCTGGCGTAGCGAGGTCAAGTTTTGTGACAGCGTTTGATGTAATCGGGGATGTGCTTTTGCGTTTCTTGAGAGCGGAGTGGTCTGCGCCTTTAGTAAGCCTTGTCTTTTTGGTCGCTTGCTTTAGCCTTATCTCGGAAGCCTTCAGGAGACCCGAGAACTTCTACAACATCGGTCTTCAAGCACCCATCATAGCTATAATCGCTGTCGGGCAAACGCTCATCATAACAGCGGGTGGCATCGACTTATCAGTCGGTTCAGTGCTTGCTTTCGCCTCTGTGAATGCAGCTTGGTTGCTAAACAAAGGTTACAGCCCACATCTCGGTTTGCTTGTTGCTATCCTCACAGGGTGTTTCTGTGGATTGATCAATGGCTCGCTCGTTGTGCTTGGGCGTTTGCCTCCATTCATAGCCACACTCGGTATGATGGGCATAGCAAGGGGGTTGGCTCACCTGATAAGCGGTGGTGTCAGCATTTACATCCCGCGAAGTTGGTTTTGGGGTATCAGCAGTCAGAAGATTTTATTCATGCCGATGCCTTTCCTCATAGCTATTCTTGTCGCACTTTGTGGTCATATCACACTCGCCTATACACGCTTCGGAAGGCATCTTTACGCGGTTGGTGGTAGTTACGAAGCAGCACGCCTATCTGGTGTTCCAGTCAGACGCGTGCTAATGATGGCTTTCGTGCTATGTGGGTTGTGCACGGGCATAGCGTCAGTCGTTGAAGCATCAAGGGTAACCGTTGGCTCGCCAATGAGTGGCATCATGTATGAGTTGCATGCGATCGCAGCGTGTGTCATTGGTGGTGCGAGCTTATCTGGAGGTAGAGGAACAATCATCGGGACGATAGCAGGAGCTTTGCTAATGGCTGTTTTGCGAAACGGTTGTGACGCACTCAACCTGCGCTACGAGTATCAGCAGATCGTCATAGGCATAGCCGTGATAGTAGCTGTCCTTTACGACCGCTGGAGGCACGAGAGGACAAGATGATGAGCAGAAGGATGCAAAGCCATAGCTTGCCTTCGCTTTTTAGCTGCGGTAAAGCACCCTCCCAGGTAGAGCTGAGGTAAGTTTGCCATCATATACGACAGCAACTCCGTTCACAAAGACATGTTTTATGCCAACGGGGGCAGAGTAAGGTTGACGGAATGTGCTTGTATCGTTTACGAGCATGGGGTCAAAAACGACTATGTCAGCGAAGTAACCTTCCCTCAGTTCCCCTCTACAGCTTATCCTGAACTTTGAGGCTGCAAGTGAAGTCATCTTTCTCACAGCCTCTGTGAGTGTGAGCGCACCTGTGTCTCTCACATAGCGCCCAAGTATCCTTGGGAATGTTCCGAAGCCTCTTGGATGTGGTTTGCCTGCCTCGCCAGAAGGGCTTAGCTTTCTCACTGATGAGTCAGTTCCGATCATAGTCCTGTGGTAGCGTATAACTTGAGCCACATCCTCTTCGGAAAGCGTGAAGCATATCATGGTTGTTCGGGCGTTATCTTCGCGCAGCAAATGAACAAGCGCTTCAAAGGGCTTCTTGCCGAGCGCGGTGGCTACCTCATTCAGCCTCATCCCTTCGAAGCTTTTCAACTCTTCGTTCACTGTCTCGGAGATCATGACCTGTGCCCAATCGTCCTCCGTGGCGAACCTTTTCTCAACTTCCATCCGCATAAGCATTAGTGCATCAGGGTCATTCAGCCTTTCAAGGAGAGCCTTTGTCCCACCAGAGTGTGCCCACTTCGGTAGAAGCATTTTTAGTGTCGTTGAGGTGGCAGTGTATGGATACATATCGCAGGTTACATTCAAACCGCCTTCGTTGGCTTGCTCGATCATTTGCAGGGTCGTTCCAACCTTTCCCCAGTTCTCCTTCCCGACAGCTTTGTGATGCGATACTTGCACGGAGACCGCAGTTTGGCGGGCGACATCTATTGCCTCATGGACTGCTTCAATTAAGTCGTAAGACTCGTTTCTGATGTGTGTAGCATACACGCCGTTGTAGTGGCGCACCACTTTGCAAAGCTCAACAAGCTCATCTGGCTGTGAGAAGCATCCGGGAGGGTATATCAAACCAGAAGAAAGACCAAACGCACCCTGCTCAAGCGCCTCAGCCAGAAGCGCTTTCATCGTCTTCATCTCTTCCAGCGATGGCTCCCTTGCATCATCTCCCATGACTGATGAGCGTAATGAGTTGTGCCCTACGAGAGTCGCTATGTTCAACCCCAAGCCACCCTCTTCGAGGATGTTTAGAAAATCACTAAGCTTGCTCCACCTGACTTCTATGCCCATCCTCTGCAACCACATTTCGGTTTGCTCGCGTATGCTTCCTTTCAAGATCGGCGCTGCCGAGAAACCGCAATTCCCACATATCTCCGTTGTGATGCCCTGCATCACTTTGCTTTCACAATGCCTGTTCACAAGGAGCTCATAATCGGAGTGACCATGCACATCAATGAAACCGGGCGAGGCAACCAACCCATCGGCGTCTATAACGAGTTTGCAGTTTCTGTCCGCCTCGTTCGGTATGAAGCCGACCTCCGCAATCCTGTCACCGACTATTCCTATGTCGCTAACGAACGGTCTTCCTCCCGTCCCATCAACGACGGTGACATTCCTTATGAGGACATCGAAGCTCATCATTGGCGCCTCCTCTCGCTGTGTCAAGCCGTTCACTTCGCATGCTCTGAAAATCCAATTTTAGATTGTATCCGAGAACTAAGCCCGTTGCGAAAAATTGCTTTAGCCGTAAACTCGCTAACGAGGCAAACCTGCATTTTTCTCGTGTCACAGTTTCTGGGCTTTGTCTGCAAGCTAACCCCTGCGACATAGAAGAATGGATTAAGGGTTTAAGATCGCTACCCTCGTTTCGGCATAATTACCAAGAGAGTAGCGCAAGCCAAGTTTGGTCTGCGGGAGGGAACAACAAGATGAAAGGGGTATTTCGTGTTGGGATAATTGGGTGCGGGCGGAAGGCTTCCACTATTGACGACGAAGCCCACCTGCGTTGGTTGACGAATTACGATGTTGTTCCAAGTAGCCATACTTCCGCATACTTGCAGAACCCGAGGACGAAGATAGTAGCAGTGGCAGCTCGCACCGAAGAATCACTCCAAAGATACATCGCAAGGTGGAAGCTCCACGATGTGCGCACATACACGGATTACAGGAAGATGCTTGAATTGGAAGAATTGGACATAGTCAGCGTTGTGACACACGCTGACATGCATGCCGAAATAACTATCACTGCTGCTAAGGCGGGCGTTAAAGGCATAATATGTGAGAAGGCAATGGCTACATCCTTGGAGGAAGCCGACGAGATGATAAGCGCTTGCGAGAGCAATGGCGTTAAACTGCTTATCAATCACCCGAGGCGCTATCACCCAACATTTACTACGGCAAAGAAGATGATCGAAGACGGAGTCATAGGTGCACTGAAGAGCATGCGTGGCGCCATCTGGACATTCCTTCTCCACAACGGGACTCACCTTTGGGATATGTTTTGCTACTTCGCCGGAGACGCAGATAAGGTTTGGGGATATGTTGCTGAGGAGGATGTGCAAGACCCCGGAGGATGCGCGATGATACTGTTCAAAAACGGCGTGATGGCTTTCGCCGATGTAATGACCATGCAGGGGTTTAACATGCAGCTTTACGGTAGCGATGGCATGATCCACATCGATATGTTCAAGGAGGGTTTCCGTTTGGAAGTCTACGAGGATGTGATACCGTCATCGGCGGACAGACCATATTACCAGTTTCGTCCAAAGAGGCTTGCGCGCTGTGAGCACATCGAGATTGAAAAACCGTTCACTCCACCGATGCAGGCAGCAGTTCAAGACCTGATTGATTCCATCATCGAAGACAGACAGCCACGCTCAAGCGGGTATGACGGTAGGAAAGCACTGGAGCTGGGACTTGCAGTCCATGCATCAGCAATGAAAGGTGGCATGGCTGTCACTTTACCACTCGCCGATAGAACGATACGCGTTGTCTCAAGATGAGACCAAGTGAGTGGTGATGCGAATTGGCGAAGCGCAAGACGAGGAAGGAAAAGGAGAGAACTGCAAAGCGTTGGGAGATGCTCAGGGAGATGGTGCGCTTCGGATATGGTGTTTTACCGGACGATGTCGTTGAGCAAGCTGTAAGGCTTTATGGCGAGGCTTTAAAGCAATACAACGGTGGAGATTTCGAAGCTGCTGAAAAGCTAATCAACCATGTTCTCCAATTGAGCCCTAAAGCCATACCGGCGTTGATGCTACATGCTCACCTCATGATGCGTTTGAAGCGGTGGGATGAGGCTATTTCGTCGATGTCAAAAGTTGCTGAGATGAACCCAAACGATGCCGATGTGCACAAGCAACTCGGAGAAGCACTTGAAGCCACAGGTCAAAAGAGGAGAGCCCTTGACGCGTATAGAAAAGCGATTGATGCGGCAAGCTCAAGTGGGCATCATCCTGAATGGCTTGAGGAATTGCAAAGGAGATGTGAGGAACTCGAAAGAGAACTTTCAGCCGAGCGCTTGAAACGAGAGCAAGATGAAAAGCAAAGGCAGATTGAGGAACTCTTACACCTCGCCGACCTGTATGAAAGCAGTGGTGCAAAAAGGAGGGCAAGGGAATACCTTAAAAGCATCCTTGAGCTGGACCCGCAAAACATAACAGTCGCTTTGCGTATAGCTGCGATTGAGGTTGAGCTCGGCAATTACAACGAGGCAAGGGAACTGCTTTTCAAGATCGAAAAGCAATGTGGGAAACTCCCAAGTGAAGCAACGGCGCTCATGGAGAAGCTGAAACAGCTGGAGTAATTTCTTCATAGCGCTGAAGACCTTCGCTTCCTTCTCCTCGTGGGAATCCAAGCCTGCTTTGAGATGCTGTGGGAGTTGATCATCTTAAGGAGATCGGAAAGCGCGTGCAAGCGATGCAGTGGTTTTTTTAGTATTAGAGACGCCACGACACCGATCGCAAATCACTCTTTTGCATGTCATGTTCGGTTCTGAGGTGGCGCAGAAGTAGTAGGTCACCAACAAGCCATAAGATGACTACGAAAGTGGGGTTGTATTTGAGCCTCATTTTGAGTGTTGGGCTCCAAGTCCATGTGATACCGAATCCGATGAGCAAAAGCCCGACGAAGTATGAAACAAGTAGCAATGCCGATCTTCTTCTCATCATGTGCGCTGATCTTACTTGGCGATAACGCTTCAATGCGTGTTTTCCTCGTCTCAGTGCCAGCACAGTTACGAGCAGGAAAAACAACCAGCCGATTGCTGCCCATACATCGAAGAACACGAAGTAAAGTCGCATAGCAGTTGAAAGCGTTGCGAATCTATCGCGAAGGGTCCTTGACTCAAATGCTTTAGGGCTTACCAGCTTGTGCATCGTCCATGTTATCGGTAGCGTCCTGCCAGCGCGCAGGGCTTCACATACATCTTCAACGCTTTGCGCATCGCCATGTAAACAAGTTGCAGTGAAGCTGTGTGCGCCAAACTTGAAATCGTTGCTCGCTATGAGTGGGCGCTTCCCATATGCCTTCTGCCATAGTGTTATGTCGTCACAGATGATGTTTCTGTTTATCACCTCAAAGCCGTCTGCGAGTTTAAACAGTTCATTAACATTGTGACGGGCTGTCCAAGGGTGCGCCACGATTGCCACACCGCCACCTGACTTTGTTTCCTCAATTACTCGTTCAAGCCCTTCGCTTGGGCTGTAGCTTTTTTCGATGTTGAGCAACAGGACATGAGTGCCCGCATGTAGCTCTTCACCGACTATGACCAAGATGTCGTAGCCACGCTTTTGTGCGTAGCGTAATGCTTCAATGCCTCCGCTTGTTGTGTTTGCATCTGTTATGGCGATGACCTTGAAACCCCTTCTGCGGTGCCATTCAACGACCTTTGCGGGGCTGAACAACCCACTTGAACGGTATGTATGGGCATGGAAGTTTGCAACGATACAACCTTCTCCTTCAGCCTTGTAGCGCATCGTTGGAGCATAAAAGCTCAGCCAGCACATCATCGTGAACACTTGAGCTGAAAGCGCGAGTGATGTTAGCAACCCATTCAACAGGTTGCCAGCTGAGAACCCTCTGCGAGCCATCCGAGCCACCATAAACGGGATGACGGTCAGAAGGGCGATCAACACAGCTGAACAACTTGTATCAGCAGTTCCTACAACGAAAGCCAAGGCGATCAACGGCTCAGCAACGATGCGAGCTAAGGCGTGTGGCTTTAGCGGTTCAAGTTTAAGGTGGGAGCTTTCCTTTGCCACCACAAACTTGTGCTGTGGCTCATACTCGCATGTTGTTTCGGTCTGGCTTCGTGTTGGGGATGCCATCCAAGCGAGGCATAAAAATATGACCACCGCTGTTTTACAAATGGCGTTCGGAAGCTTCCTGCTGTCACGCTCATCCATCACTTCCCTCTTTCTCCTCTTCACCCCTGCCTTTAGATTCAAGCAGTTCTTTGACGACTTCAACAAGCACCCTCGGTTTAAAAGGCTTTGTGAGGTAACGGTCTGCACCGAGTTCCATGCCGCGCCTTCTATCTTCCTCGCCCCTTGCAGTGGTGAGTATGATCACAGGGATTGAGCGTAGATTTGGGTCGCTCTTGATGATGCCGAGCAATTGTAACCCGCTTATCTCTGGCATGTATATATCAACGATGGCGAGGTCAAACGGCTGTTCCTTTAGCAGTCTCAATGCCTCGTAGGCGTTTGATGCCTCAACGACTTCACATCCTTCAAGGAAGCGTAAAGAGAGGGTTACGAGTCTGCGCAATGTCTCAGAATCATCAACGACAAGCACTCTTCTTCGGCGAGTGCTCATAGCCTCTCCTCTCCGTTCCGTAGAAACCTCCTTGAGAACGCTCACTGTATAGCAGTTTAACGAAGCACTTACTCACATGTTCGCTTCAAAGCCAGCTGATATACTTGCATCGTCATTCTCGCCGTCCTTTCCCATGTGTATTCGCTTGCTATTCTCAAGCCCGTGTTGATAAGGTTTTCTGCGAGTCCCTTGTCGGTGAGCAAAGTCAATATCGCATAGGCGAGCGCATCGCTATCGTTTGGGTCGACCAGTATTGCACCGCCACTTGCAAACTCGTTTATCGCTGGCGCATCTCCAGCCACAACTGGAGTGCCACACGCCATCGCTTCAATGACTGGGAGACCAAAACCTTCATAGCGAGATGGGAAAGCGAAAACATCGGCAGCACTGTAGATGATGGGTAAAAGCTCATCTGAGACATAGCCTGTGAAAACAATCCTCTCGGCAGCTTCCCCAGCTATGCTGAGGAGCGTTTGCTTCATATGCTCGGGCGATGCTCCGACCATGACGAGCCAGTCGACTGGGGCTTTCTCTTTCAACAGCTTCCTGAAGGCTCTGACGAGGATGTGCGCGTTCTTCCTCGGTCGAAAGAAATTAACCGTTAAGATGAAGCGCCCAGTTATCCCGAGTAGATTTGCGAGCAACTGTTTTGAGAGCTCCTTTTGCATCGGTTTGAAGGACGGTGAAACGCCATATGGTGTCACAAATATCTTTGACGGGTTAACTTTGAACAACCTCGCCACATCGTTCCTTGCACTTTGCGATGGCACGAGAACAGCTCTTGAGCGTTGGAGTGAGATGAAGCTAAGAGCGTTTGTGATGATGCGGGCTTTGATGCTCGATGGCTCAATGAACATCGCTGATATGGCATCATGCATCGTAACAATGGTTGGGCAACGGCACAAGAACGGAACGATGTATTCGGCATGGAATAGCTCGACACCGTCTCGCGCGGCGACAGGGGGCAACTGGAAGACAGTCCACCACCAACCTGATGGGGCTTTTATCGCTCTCCATCTGGCGTTGTTCGGGATGTGAGGGAGATCACCACACGCATGTTCATGGTAGTAAAGGAGTGCTTCGTAGTTTTTGAAGAGGCGTGCGAGTTCCCTAACGATGTTGAGCATGTAAGTTCTCATGCCAGTCCAGCGCATCACCATCGGGCGTGCATCGTAGCCGACTCGCATACCTTTCGTTATTTCACCTCAATGTGAGGCATTAAGTGCTGCGTCTTCAAAAGCTCTCAATGTTTTTAAAGCCGTTTGCTCCCATGAGAATCGCTTTGCCCTCTCAATCCCTTTCCCGCTCAACTCCGATCGCAACTCTTCGTTTGTGAGCAACTCTTTTAAGGCGTATGTCCAGGCATCTTCATCGTGTGGGTCAATCGTTAGCGCAGCATCACCTGCCACTTCTTGTAGCGCAGGTGCATTGCTACAAAGCACGGGAGTGCCACATGCCATAGCTTCGATGACTGGGAGACCAAACCCCTCAGCAAGCGATGGGTAAACGAAGGCATCGGCACCGCAATACAGTGCTGGAAGGTCGTCGTCTGGCACATAGCCAACCATTGTAACTCTGCTTTGCAAGCCAAGTTTCTCAATCTCCGTAAGCACAGAATCGCTATACCAACCAAGACTGCCAGCTATGACGAACCTGTGAGACAGTTCGCCCCTCAACCTCGCAAAGGCTCTTAAGAACACATTCAAATTCTTCCTCGGTTCCACAACACCGACATAGAGCACGAACTTCTCTGTAAGTCCATACTTACGCATAACCGATTCAACGAATCCCTTTGGCTGTGGCTTAAAGTGTTTTGCGGGTGCGAGTGGGGTGACGATTATGCGTTCGCTTGGGAAACGGAATAGCTCAACAAGCTGGTCCTTAACTGCTTGTGAGAATGTGAGCAAGCGCTTTGCTCTTCTCGCCCACCGCATCGTTATGCGGGTGACATTGATAGTGTTGGGCAAGTGGCAATGCGGGTGCGTGAGTGGTGTCAGGTCATAGATTGTGAGCACAAGCTCACCACTCATGAAGGGCAGGAAAGGGTAGAATGGCGAGAAGTAAACAGTCGGTCTCCCAAACATGATGTCGGCGATCGGAAGCCTGTTGAACTGCACAAGGAGAAGCCTGAATTTTGGATGGTGAAAGAGCCTCGTCGGGAAACGGGTGACCTTAACTGACACACGCTCAGCGTTGCCTGAATGGATGTTTAAGCTCGCTATGCATGGCGGGGGTTTGAGCATGCATCCATACCAAATGATATAGCAGTTTGATTTATCAATGCTGAGGAGGGCTTTGAGGAGTTCCCTAACATATACGCCGCTCCCAAACGGTCGTTGCAAGACTTCAACAGGAGCGTAGAAGCAAATTTTCATCTTCCTTCACCCGTGTGAGTCTGAGGTAGCCACTTTGCAAATTTTGGCACGCCAAGCAAACCTTATAGAGGCAGTGAAGCAGTTTGAGAAGCGGATTCATTACAGTTGATGATTTGGCATGTGGAGTGCTTCAAGTGAGGTGTTTGTAGATGGCTCGCATAGCTATTGATGCGCGCCCGCTTACAAAGCATGACCGAACTGGGGTTGAAAATGTTGCCCACCAGTTTGCCAAGCTAATCCTAAGCGTTCCCGAAATGCATCAGTGGCATTTATACTTCTCCGATCCGCCAAAGTTCCCACTCCCTCGCCACATAAGGTGGAGGAGCTATCGTGGGAGGGGTTGGCTACGCGTTATCGTGCCGATGTGGATGCTGATTGACCGTATCCAGTTGATCCATTTTGGCATCGGATATGTGCCAGTGCTCGCAAAGCTCATTTCGAAAGTTGCTGTGACAACATGCGATGTCATGTGGCTTCAAAACATCGATTTCATAGACCCACCAAGCCGTAGGTTCATCATGAGGGGTGTCTTCCCGTCTTTGAAATGGCGAACAGACCATCACATCGCCATATCAAAAGCTACGATGTCGGATGTGATCGTTAAGCTTGGTATACCGAAGGAGCGTGTTAGCCTCGTTTATCCGTATGTGGATGAGCGTTTCAAGCGCTTTGAAAATGCAAAGGAGGCTGTGAGGAGGCTTTATGGCATAGAGGGGCGCTTCTTGCTCTTTGTGGGTGTGGCGAAGCCGAACAAGAACATCGGGAGGCTACTTGATGCTTTTTCAAAACTTCGGAAGCTGTATCCAGATGCGAAGCTTGTCATAGCAGGTTTCGTGATGCCCTTCTGGGAGGAGACGAGGCGCATATTGCGTGGCGAGCCAAATGTCATCTGGCTAAATTATGTTCCAGAGGAACATCTGCCATTGCTCTACAGCGCATGTGTTGCTTTTGTATCGCCAGCGCTTAATGAAGGCTTCGGTTTGCCACTGCTTGAAGCCATGGCTTGTGGTGCGCCAGTCATCGCTGGGAATACGGGTGCCCAACCCGAAGTGGTTGGTGATGCTGGAATGCTCGTAAACCCAACCAACACGGATGAGATATTCGAGGCTATGTCAGCAGTTTGGACGGATGACGAACTTGCGAGGCGCATGAGCGAAATGTCGCTTGAGAGGGCGCTTTTCTTTTCGCCACAACAAACACTATCCCAACTGCTTACAGCATATGAGAGAGCCCTCTCATGTCCATGAGCGCTTTTAACACATCGGACGGCAAAATATTTTTCGGCTCTCAATTTGAAAACTTCATCCTGAGGGGGTGAGGTGGATGGCTAAAATGAAGGCTGCTGTTCTGCACGGTATAAATGACCTGCGCATCGAAGAAGTTGATATGCCGACGGTTACCAGCGACGAGCAAGTGCTGATACGGATAAGAGCTGTTGGCGTCTGTGGTTCTGACATCCACTACTATCGTGAGGGGCGCATCGGTAGGTTCGTCGTCAAAGAGCCTTTGATATTAGGGCATGAGTGTGCTGGTGAGGTAGTGGAGGTTGGGAGGGCTGTTAAAGGCTTGAAGCCGGGTGACAAAGTAGCGATAGAGCCCGGTGTTGGCTGTAGAAGGTGCAAATACTGCCATGAAGGGAGATACAACCTTTGCCCGCAGGAGAAATTCATGGCGACACCACCAACTCATGGTGCGTTTGCTGAGTATGTAGTTTGGGATGGCGATTTCGTTTTCAAGCTCCCAGATGAAACACCATACGAGGCTGGTGCTCTATGTGAACCCCTGGCTGTTGCACTGCATGCGGTCAACATCTCGGAGATGAAGCCAGCCTCAACTGTCGCTATCTTGGGTTGCGGACCAATCGGGCTGGCTCTGATCCAGGCTGTGATTGCGAGCGGTGCATCAAATGTGATCGCTACCGACATCTATTCGCTCAGGCTGAACAAAGCTTTGGAGATGGGCGCTACGCGTGTCCTCAACGCTAAAGAGGTTGATGTAGTTTCTGCGATACTTGAGGCAACCAATGGTGAAGGTGTTGATGTTGTTTTTGAGGCGGCTGGCTCTGTGGTGACACAAAGACAAGCCTTCTCGGTTGTCAAGAGCGGTGGCGTAATAGTGCTTGTCGGGATGACCCCAGAGGATAAAAACGAAGTTCCATTGCTTGACCTGATCACGCGTGAGTATCAAGTGCGTGGCATATTGCGGTATGCCAACAGTTATCCTCAAGCAGTCGCCTTCACAGCGACTGGTAGAGTTAACTTGCTACCAATGGTGACGCATCGCTTCCCTTTGGAGAAGGCTGTTGAAGCGCTTGAGTTAGCTGATACAAGGAAGGATGAAGCCATCAAGGTCATGGTCACCATGGACTGATTGAAGCTACATGCAAGTTCAATTCGGAGGGTGCTGAGCATGAGGTGTTACGCGTTTGAATTTTCGGCTGGAGATGTTGTTTACATTGAAACGCTCAAAAGGGCGATTGAAGAGGTGCACTTCGAGAAGCGGTGGTCCGTTTGGGCTTCCGTGAAAGGCGATAAATGCGTCGTCAAAATGAGGCGATGGTTCATGCCTGTCACTCTGCTCGTTGTAGATGGTAGGCGTGTTAAAGTGTTGCGTGATGAAGGACTTGTCATTTGGAGGGCATATGAAAAGCGCTCGAAAGCACAAGAGCCGTTGCGAAAGCTCATCAATGAGTTGCGTTTCAGGAAGCTAATCACATCTTGATTCGGGGAGCGAGCGGTCGTCTTGAGAGGTGAGCGCTTTGTGGCACAGGTTAAGCGCTACCTTGTCAGCTTAGACGAATGCCGTTCTCAAGGTCTCGCTGTGAGGAGTTACGATGCTGTAATAGTTGGGAGTGGGATAGCAGGGCTATGGACAGCGTTGCAAATCCTTTCGGCTGGGGATGCCAAGATCGCAATTGTGAGCAAAGCTTCGGCTCACGAATGCAACACATACTATGCTCAAGGTGGCATAGCTGCTGTCCTTTATCCAACTGATTCCCCTGAGATGCACTTTAATGACACTGTTGAAGCTGGGGCGGGGCTTTGCAATACAGAAGCTGTGTGGGTGCTTGTCACCGAAACCCCTCTCAGAATCCACGAGCTACGCTCACTTGGTGTAAGGTTCGAGGAAGAAGACGGGAAGTTGAAGCTCACTCGCGAAGGTGCACATAGAGTTAGCAGAATCGTTTACGCAAGGGGTGACAGAACTGGGTATGAGATCGAGCAAGTGTTGCTCAGGAAGGCGAGGGAAAAGGGTGTTGACCTGCTTGAGTGGACATTTGCCATTGACCTCCTCACGATGGATGGCGAATGTTTCGGCGTGCTCGCTTGGTCGGAGCACGATCGTTGTTACATGGCGTTGCTTGGCTCGGTCACATTCATTTGCACTGGTGGGGCTGGGCAATTGTATGAATCGACAACGAACGCGAAAGTTGCAACAGGCGACGGTTTGGCTATGGCGTATCGCGCTGGAGCAACGCTCGCAGATTTGGAGTTCATCCAGTTTCATCCAACTGCACTCTATGAGATCCGTTCTCCGAGGCTTTTGATAAGTGAGACAGTGAGGGGTGAAGGTGGCATATTGCTCAACATCAACAGGGAGCGTTTCATGCCACGCTACCACCCGATGGGTGAACTCGCACCGAGGGATGTCGTTTGTCGTGCTATACTCAACGAGATGAAGCGCACCAATTCCGAATATGTGTTCATTGATGTGACTTCGCTTGATGGTGATTTGATAAGGAAGCGCTTCCCATACATCTACGAGCAGTGCCTTGAGCGTGGCTACAACATAGCTAAGCAACCGATACCAGTTGCCCCAGCTGCGCACTACATCATGGGTGGGGTTAGTGTTGACCTCTACGGGCGGACATCCATACGCAGGCTTTATGCTGTTGGTGAGGTAGCTTGCACTGGCTTGCATGGCGCAAACAGGCTCGCAAGCAATTCATTGAATGAAGCCCTTGTCTTCGGGAAAAGGGCAGCCACTGATGCCTTACAACTCATGAAGAATGCCACCGTCAATGTTGATGTGAGAGCGTTCCTTGAGGAACGAAGCGAGGCTAAGGAGGCAAACATAGATTTCGTCCAAATACACTCCAACTTGCAAAAGCTGATGAGCGAAAGCGTTGGTATAAGCAGGGAGAAGCAAGGTCTTGAAGCAGCTCGCTCGCAGATTGAGCAGTGGTTAAACTCTTTCAAACATGTGGCGCCAACAGCTAAAGCGTGGGAGGTAGCGAATATGCTCTTGGTATGCAGGCTAATAGTTGAATCGGCGTTAATGCGCACAGAAAGTAGAGGTGCGCACTTCAGAGAAGATTACCCAGACAGGGACGATGAAAGGTGGCTTGCACGAATCGTTCATGCATCCAACCGAATTGGCGATCACATCCTCGTGCCAGGGAAGGTGAGCATATCAAGGGTAGCCAAGGAATCATCATAGTCGCTCATGGGGGGTAAGAGAAATGCGAGGGAAGAAGGGCAAGCGCTTCATAACGATAAGCAGGTCAGAGTTCGCCCGCAGGAAGGGAGTTACAGACATAGGTTATGAGGTCGGATTGATACATTTTGCAGTCCCACTGAAGGCTGGTAAGGACGCTAAGGAGCGCATCCAGATATTGAGTGAATTGAGCACTGGCGGTGTAAAGCCGATGCTCGTCAAATTCCATCCGCACTCCCTTCACTTCGCTGTCCGCTCCCAAGAGAAGGAGAAGGCGCTTGGTGTCTTGAAGGGCAAGCTACGCCTTGAGCCAACGGTGACTGATAACTGTTGTCTTGTTGCGGTCATCTCTTCTGCGATGAGGGATCTTCCGGGAGTGATGTCAAGGATTGCAGAAGTCGCTTTGCGCCTCTCAACCGATATTCTCGAAACAAGTGATACAAGGTCTGCTGTTCTCCTTCTCGTGCATGAGGATGAGGCGATGCAATTCGTGGAAGCTTTGTGCAAAGCCTTCAATGTGCGTTCCCCAAAGCCTTTAGCGTGATTGCTGAATTAGGGGGGTGTGAGAGGGCATGCCATCTTATCGCGACAAGGTGATAGTGCAAAAGTTTGGTGGCACATCTGTCCATCCCACTGAGAACCTGCTTGCTTCCGCACGGTGTGTCATCAGGGCAATACATCAAGGTTGGATTCCAGTCGTAGTTGTATCTGCGCCCGGGCGTAAAGGAGACCCTTACGCAACTGATACGCTCAAGAAGCTCGCAGAGGCTATAGACCCGCAAGTCCCAGTTAAGCCGAGGGAACTTGATTTGCTCATGACATGTGGCGAGATAATTTCGATCGTGCTCATGGCGCAGGCGATAAGGGTGTTAGGGGGCTATGACACAATTGCGCTCACGGGCGGACAGGCTGGCATATATACTGACTACGAGTTCGGCAACGCGAGGATAATCGAAATTGATACTCGCTACATTTGGCGCTGCTTGAGGGAGGGGAAGATACCGGTTGTTGCTGGTTTCCAAGGTGTTACAAAGCGCTCCGTTGAAGGGCGTTATGTCCATGGCGCTATAACGACGCTTGGCAGGGGAGGGTCGGATACAACCGCTGCTGCGCTTGGGATGGCACTCGGCGCTCGCTTCATTGAGATATACACCGATGTGGACGGTGTGATGACAGCAGACCCGAAGATTGTTGGGAACAAAGCTAAAAGGCATGACAACCTCACTTATGAGGAGGTCTCAGAGTTAACACACCTTGGTGCTAAGGTCATTCACCCAAGGGCTGTTGAAATCGCTTATGAGAGCAAAACACCGATCTTGGTCAAAAGCATCAAACCGACATCCGTTGGGACAAGAGTGGATAAATCGCTTCACGATGTCGGCGAGCTGCATCGCATAACTGGCATAACTCAGTCAGCACCCGTTGTGCACCTTAGGATGGAGCTTGAGGAGCGTGAGGATTTGCCCGAGGTTGAGATGCTCGTCTACAGGGCGCTCGGTGACAGTAACATAAGCGTCCACTTCAATGTCCACTTCGAAAACGGCTTTGAGTTCGTCGTTAGCAGGGAAGTCATGTCACAGGTTTTAGAGGTGCTTGATGGGTTGCTGTTGAATGTCAGTAGCGGGAGGGCTTATGTCTTGCTCGTGGACGAGCATCGTGAATCCTCAAAGGTAAAGCTACGAATGTTAAACGAGGCTTTCAAGCAACTTGGGAAGCAAACGCAGATAAAAGCCATGAAGGTGAAAGTTGGGGCAAACAGGGTTACAGTCTCAATCGTAGCGCCAAATGTAAGAGACCATCCACAAGTGCTCGCAAGGGCGTTGGATGCACTTTATAAGGCAAACATCGATGTGCTTCAAGTCTCGGACGCAGACCACTCGCTCTCATTCCTCGTCTACGAAGAAGACATGAACCGAGCGGTAAGTGTGTTGCATCAAGAGTTCATCGAGACCTCTTAAGTTCAAAGCCTATCCAGCAGATACGACTTTGGAAGGTGATACGCCTCGATGGGCTTCATAGCCGATTATTGGTATGTAGCGCTGTTTGCCCTGAGCGGTGTTGCTTTTGCTTTCATTGCGCTCTTCCTTGCGTGGCTTATCCGCCCTCACAACCCGACTACAGATAAACTTGTTTCATACGAATGTAGCGTGCGCCCCATCGGTGATGCAAGGGTTCAATTTCGCATCATCTTCTACCTCATAGCGCTCCTGTTCGTGGCGTTTGAGGTGGAGGTCATCTTCCTTTTCCCGTGGGCTGTCGTGTTGAGTAAGATTAGCAAAGTCGGGCTTGGATTCCTCGCTTGGTTTGATATGATGCTTTTCATCGGCATTCTTCTTTGCGGGTGGCTTTACGCCTACCGAAAGAGAGCCCTTGACTGGTGAGGTGCGTTTTTGCATGCCTTTGAGTGTTGACCAGCTTGAGAAGAAGATAAGGGAAGGTGCTAAAGGGATACCGCTGTCTTTCAGCGTCGGGAGAAACGGTCTTGAGGTTCATGCCGATAGGGACTATTTGGTTGAGCTTTGTAAGTTCCTCTGTGATGACCCCGAATTGCAGTTTGATTATTTGCGTTGCTTAAGCGCAGTCGATTGGTTTGAAGAGGGGCAGATGGAAGTTGTGTATCACCTCTACTCAATGAAGCAAGGGCATGGCTTAGTTGTGAAGGTGCGCATCGGGAGAGAGGATCCACGCTTGCCATCGGTAAGCAACATATGGGCAACAGCAAACTGGCACGAGAGGGAAGCTTACGATTTGTTCGGCATCGTCTTTGAAGGGCATCCAGATTTGAGACGCATATTGCTCCCGCAAGATTGGGTTGGGCACCCGCTTCGTAAGGATTACAGCTACGACCCAGTCGAATTCGACGAGGAGTATGCTTCTAAGGTTAGGAGGGGCGAGATAGCTTGAACAGGCTATATCAATCTAACCAAAGCGGTGTTGATAGCGTTCGCCCAGGCGAGGCCATTAGGACGGATAAGTTGATCGTGAACATGGGACCTCAGCACCCAAGCACTCATGGTGTTTTGCGAGTGATATTGACTGTAGATGGCGAGTGGGTAGTTTCAGCCGAGCCAGAGATTGGTTATCTTCACAGGGGCTTTGAGAAGCTCGCCGAGATGCGCGCCTACGAGCAAACCATTTTCCTCAGCGATAGGTGGGACTACCTCTCATCGATGAGCAACAACTTAGCCATGTCACTCGCCATCGAGGCATTGCTTGAGATACAGGTCCCAGAAAGAGCGCAGTGGATAAGGATGCTCGTAGCAGAGCTACAGCGTATAGCCTCTCACCTCGTTTTCATAGCTGCGTATGGCTTAGACATGGGTGCAATGACGCCGTTCTTCTACTGCTTTAGAGAGAGGGAAAAGGTTGTTTGGCTTTTTGAAATGCTTTGTGGAGCAAGGCTGACATACCATTATGTCCGCATAGGCGGAGTGGCAGCAGATTTGCCCGAGGGCTTCATCGAAGCTCTTGAGGCGATCATACCGCAGTTGAAGAGCGGGTTTGATGAAATCGATGAACTGCTACTTTATAACCCGATATTCATTGAGCGAACGAGAGGCATCGGCATCATTGATCCGCAGCTGGCGGTGAACTACGGTCTATCTGGTCCGATGATAAGGGCGAGTGGTATACCGTATGATGTTCGTCGCTGTCATCCGTATCTTTTTTACGATGCTGTTGAATGGGATGTTGTTGTGCACGATGCATGCGATTGCTGGGCACGGGTTTGGGTGCGCTCACAGGAGATGCGCCAAAGCTTGAGGATAGTTGAACAGGTCGTGGAAAGGTTGAAGGGGATTCCGAGTGGGAATGTGAGCGCGAAAATTCCAAGACCTATACGCCCTAAGAAAGGCGATTGCTATGTCGCCATTGAATCTTCAAGAGGTGAGTTGGGCGTCTACATCGTGAGCGACGGCTCCCAGAAGCCATATAGGGTGAAGATAAGAGGACCATCGTTTGTAAACCTTTCAATAGCTCAAAGGGTTCTGCCGGGCGCTAAGATAGCTGACCTTGTAGCGATACTCGGTAGCTTTGACCTTGTTATGGGTGAAGTGGATAGGTGATGTGATAAATGCATGAGCTTAGCTTGAGTTCACTTTGCCAGCGCTTCCTTAGTTGGACTAAGTTACCAACGGAAGTATTGGTTGGTGTCATCGTGGCGGTCTTCATTTTCCTCTTCATGACTTTCGTTGTTCTTGCGCTCGTTTACCTGTTCCGCAAGTTTGTTGGTTTCGTTCAAGTGCGCCTTGGACCTCGCTATGTAGGACCAAGAGGGCTACTTCAAACTGTATGCGATGCGCTCAAGTTGCTCGCCAAGGAAGACATAATACCAGAGAACGCTGACAAAGGTGTTTTCATTTCAGCCCCGCTCATTGTGTTCTTGCCTGCCTATCTCGTTTACATCGTTATACCTTTTGGACAGCCACCGCACTTCCAACCGAAGGATTTAAACTTGGGCATACTCTATGTGCTCGCCATAACCTCTATAACGGTGATCGGGATTGTGTCAGCGGGATGGGCTTCTGGGAGCAAGTGGGCGACAATCGGCGGGATGCGCTCCGCTGCTCAACTCATTTCATACGAAGTGCCAATGTCATTGGCTGTCATCGTGCCAGTGCTTGTCGCTGGCTCATTGAGCATGAAGGAGATAGCGCAAGCGCAAGGCGATCGTTTCTGGCATTGGAACTTCTTCAACATCAACTATTTCGGTCTGACATTCCCCGCATTCATCATCTACATGATCTGCGCGCTTGCTGAGACAAATCAAATACCGTTTGATCTCCCAGAAGCAGAGAGCGAGCTTGTTGCTGGCTACAATGTGGAATACAGCGGGATGCGCTTCGCTTTCTTCTTCCTTGCCGAGTTTTCGAACCTGTTCGTTGTGTGTGCCATCGCTACAACTCTTTTCCTTGGCGGATGGCATGCACCTCTTCCGTCCCTGCCAAGCGAAGGTGTTTGGTCTGTGCTATGGTTCATGCTCAAGACATGGACTCTCACATTTGTAGCGCTTTGGATCAGAGCAACATACCCGAGGGTGAGGATTGACCAACTGATGGAGTTCGCTTGGAAGAGGCTTTTCCCGTTAGCTCTTGCTGATGTTGCAGTTGTTTCATTCATCTCAGCTACATTGTGAGGGTTAAGAACTCTTTAGGGGGTTGAGCTATGGGGAAAGAGGTCGTGTGGTGGGCATTCTTCTACCTCGTTTCCGCTTTCGTTCTCTTCAACGCAATCATCGTAGTAACATCGCCAAGCCTTTTTCGGTGCTTGCTACATCTGATGCTTGTCTTCATCGGCGTTGCGGGTCTTTTCCTACTGCAAGGGGCGATCTTCCTCGCTGGCGTTCAAGTGCTGATATACATAGGCGGGGTGACAACTCTCATTCTGTTCGCAGTGATGTTAAGCGAGGAAGTGGTTGGGAGAGGAAAGGCATTGATAAGCAGAGGGAAGGGGATGGGGATAGTTGTTGCGGTTTGCTTCCTTGTGCTCATGTTTGCGCTCTACAGCTCTTGCGTGGTCTTCTTACCACCAACCTACGAAGCTCACATATCTCCAGTGGCTCAGTTCTTCGCCAAAGCACATTCTTCTACGATGGGCAATGTTGAAGTCATCGGTGTGGCACTGTTAACGCAATTTCTCGTGCCGTTCGAGTTTGTCTCAGTCCTGATACTTGTTGCAGTTGTTGGCGCTATCACGGTGGCGAGGCTTTCGGGAAGCAAGTGAAAAACTCAACCGTGAAGATCTGTGTTGTGAGGTGGGATGGATGGTTAGCAGTATGATGCACTACCTCATCCTTTCAGCGATGCTCTTCTCCATAGGCATCTACGGCATCTTGACGAGAAGGAATGCGATAGCGATTTTGATGTGCATTGAGCTGATGCTTAACGCAGTCAATCTTAACTTCGTTGCTATAGGTGCTCACTTGACACCAAACCAAATCACTGGACAGCTCTTTGCAGCCTTCGTGATAACTGTTGCAGCCGCTGAAGCATGTATCGGGTTTGCTTTGATCATCGCCATATACAGGAACTTTGAGAAGGTGAGCGTTGACGACATCAACATCATGCGTTGGTGAGGTTGTATGCTCTCGGTTCTGCTAAACTTTGCCCTGGCAAGCAATGCGGGAGCCATCCATGATGTTATCCCGTTGCTTATCATCGTCTTGCCCTTTTCCTCCTTCCTCATCTGCGCATTGCTCGGATACAAGCTCAAGAAGGGCGCTGGCTTGCTATCGCTTTTGCTTGTTGGCTCTTCATCGCTGTTGTGCCTTTGGGTGTTTGTTGATGTCATAGTTTCGGGCAAAGGCAATGGTGAGCTCATACAGGGCTGTTGGATGACGATTCATGTAGGCTCTAAGGAAGCCCCTTTCGTCATACCTCTTGGATACCTCATTGATCCCCTCACATCTATCATGCTTTTCGTCGTTGGTTTCGTCGGCTGGTGGATAATGCTTTATTCAATCGGATACATGGATGGTGATCCACGATACCATCGTTACTTCGCATACATGTCGCTCTTCATGGCGTCAATGCTTGGGTTGGTCCTTTCCAACAACTTCGTGATGCTTTACATCTGTTGGGAGCTTGTCGGGCTTTGCTCTTACCTCTTGATCGGCTTCTGGTATGAAAGGGAAACTGCGATGCGTGCTTGTAAGAAGGCTTTCATAGTGACAAGGCTTGGGGATACAGGGTTTGCACTCGGCATATTCATCTTGGTCTCAATGTTTGGTAGCGTCGCATTCTATCCGTTGGACGGTGTTAATGGCATCTTCACTTCCATCGGGCGTGCCACCGAGGGTAAAGAAAACATGCTCGCCCTCGCAGTCATGTTGCTGTTTTGCGGTGCGGTTGGCAAGTCTGCTCAGTTCCCTTTGCATGTTTGGCTTCCAGATGCAATGGAAGGACCAACGCCAGTCAGCGCATTGATACATGCTGCAACTATGGTTGCTGCTGGAGTCTACATGGTCGCAAGGTGTTTTGTGTTGTTTGATGCTAATGGCAAGCTGAATCTTTTTGGCGGTCTTATCGTGCTTTCACCTGCGCACATCGTCGCTCTGATCGGTTCGTTTACAGCTTTCATGGCTGCGACTGTTGCGCTCGTCCAAACTGACATAAAGCGCATACTGGCTTACTCAACGATAAGCCAACTTGGTTACATGATGATGGCTCTCGGGGTTGGCGCATATTCAGCTGGCACATTCCATCTCGTGACGCATGCGTTCTTCAAAGCGCTTTTGTTCCTTTGCGCAGGAAGCGTCATACATGCGATGGGCACAAACGAGATTTTTGAGATGGGTGGGCTGAAGAGCGTTATGCCGATAACATTCGCCACATACCTCATAGGCATGGGCGCACTCGCTGGCATACCACCCCTTTCTGGCTTCTGGAGCAAAGATGAAATACTCACACATGCTTTTGTGCACAGCAAGCCGATTTGGTTGATCGGTGAGGTCACAGCTTTCCTAACCGCTCTTTACATGACAAGACAGCTTTGCATAGTCTTCCTCGGCTCACCGAGGAATCCAGAGGCTCATCCACACGAAAGCCCGCCTGTCATGTTGCTACCGTTGGTGGTGCTCTCGGTCGGTGCAGCGGTAGGTGGATTGATTGGGACTCCGTGGATGAACTTGTATGCGAGTTTCATCATCCACGGGATGGCAAGTGCAGGTGCTCACCATAAGCCACCGACTGCCATCATGTTTTTCTCAATCGCTGTGTCGCTCCTCGGTGTGTTATGTGGGTATCTGCTCTATGGCGCAAGGCACATCCCAAATCATTCTGAAGATCCGCTACGCAAGCTCTTAGGCAACCTCTATTCCTTCCTTGAGGCGAAGTGGCACATGGACTGGTATGAGGGGAAAGCCACAAGGCGTGTTTTCTTCTCACTCGTCAGCTTTTGCAGGAGGTTTGATCTGGGTGTCGTTGATGGCTTTGTCAATCTCGTTGGGTGGGCTGTTGCATATTTGTTTGCGCAACTGCACCGTTTCTTTGACCTCTATGTGGTTGACGGGTTCATCAACGGGTTGGCTTTCATCACGGGTGTTTGCGGTGACATGCTGAGGCGCATCCAAACTGGCTTTATACGCCATTACATGCTCTTCGTCCTTATGGGTTTTGTCTTCCTGCTCATTGTCAGCATATGGCGCATCGTCGTCTTAGGTCACCCATGATTTTGCGATGAGGTGGTGGGATGTGAGAGAGGGCATCGGGATACTGACGGCGATAACATTCCTTCCAGCGTTGGGCGCTCTCATGATTGCCATAACGCCAAGGGAGCGTGTTGCGCTTATACGCTCAATAGCTCACTTGATAAGCGGGTTTGTGCTTCTGCTTTCGCTCTTCATGTTTGCCGACTTGGACAAACAATCACCGAAGATGCAGTTCGTTGAGAGCTTCCTTTGGATACCAATCGTTAACATCCGATACTACCTTGGCGTCGATGGGTTGAGTGCCCCGCTCGTCGTTTTAACGGCGTTGCTTACTTTCCTCTCAATCGTTTACTCACCGACAGCCATAAGGCATCGTGAGAAGGATTACTACGCCCTCTTCCTACTGCTTGAGACAGGCATGATAGGCGTCTTTGTGGCGCTTGACTTCATCCTCTTTTACATCTTCTGGGAAGTGAGCCTTGTGCCGATGTATTTCCTCATCGGCATTTGGGGCGGACCAAAACGCGAGTATGCAGCCATCAAGTTTTTCCTTTACACGCTGTTTGGCTCTGTCTTCATGCTCCTCTCAATCCTGACGCTCTACTACTTCAGCGGACCTCCATCTTACGACCCTACACAGCCACGCACATTTGACATGCTTGAGCTCATATCTCAGCGCCCGTTGAGTGGTAACTTGCTTGTCCAGTTCCTTTGTTTCCTCGGCTTCTACATCGCGTTTGCCATAAAGGTTCCCGTCTTCCCGTTTCACACTTGGCTTCCAGATGCTCATGTTGAAGCACCAACCGCAGGAAGCGTCCTCCTTGCTGGCATACTCCTGAAGATGGGCACATACGGCATGGTGCGTGTCTTGTTGCCTCTGTTCCCTGAAGCCTGCCAGTTCTTCTGGAAGCCTATGGCAGTCCTTGCGCTCATCAACATACTTTATGGAAGTTTGGTGGCTATGGGACAGGACGACTTGAAGAAGCTCATAGCATATTCAAGCATCGCTCATATGGGCTTCGTCATGCTCGGTGTCGCTGCTGCTGCTAAAGGGTTGCAAGATGTGCCAAACAGCCTTGTTGAACCAATCATCCGTGCGAAGGTGATGGCTCTTAACGGTGCCACACTCGAAATGATCGCACATGGGCTTATCACAGGTAGCCTCTTCTTGCTTGTGGGCGTCATTTACGAGCGAGTCCATCACCGTGACTTGAACTCGTTTGGCGGGCTTTGGAACAAGATGCCCATTTACAGCTCAGTCCTCGCTTTCATGGCTATGGCATCGCTTGGGCTACCGGGGTTGGCTGGCTTCTGGGCTGAGTTCTTGGCATTGATGGGTGCGTTCGGTGTCTATGGGCATTTCGCTTGGCTCGCTGTCTTCGGGATAGTCATTGTGGCTGCCTTCTTCCTGTGGATGTTACAGCGGATGCTAATGGGCTCGATGCCAAGGGAGTATGAAAGGCTTAAAGACATGGATGCACGAGAGTGCATATCGCTTTTCCCATTGGTCTTCCTTGTGTTTCTGTTGGGTGTTTATCCACACCTTGTCCTTGAGCCCATAAACACTGTCATGGTGAACATCGTCGAATCGATGCGCCTGTAACTCTCTTGATGGCTCTGTCTGGTTTTCGGAGTTGATGAGGGATGGATGAGCTGATAGTTTTTCTCGGTTACTTCGCATCTGAGTCAGTTCTCGCCATCGGAAGCATCATGATACTACTCATCGGCTTGTTTTCGAAGCTCAAGAGCCGTCATGTTGGTTACCTCACAGCTTCCATCATGACGCTTTCTGCATTCATCGTGCCATGGCAAGGTTGGCTTGCTGTCCAAGCTCGTTCGCTCAGCTCAACCATCCGTCCATTCCTTAGCTTCTGCCTCTCGCCAGACCCATTTTCCGTTTACTTCAAGTTCGCCATCGCTATAGCCATGCTCATTGTTGTCTTGGCATCACTCGATTATGTTGAAACGAACTTCGAAGCGGTTGGAAGCGAGTTTTATGCGTTGATGTGTTTTGCCACCTTGAGTATGTCATTCATGGTCTCTGCAGTTGAGCTTATAACCATCTTCGTTGCTGTTGAGCTTACGGGTATAGCTTCCTATGCGCTTGCCTCGTTTGATGTATCCACACCTCGTTCCTCTGAGGCTGGTATCAAGTATTTTCTTACGGGGGCGGTTGCTACTGCTGTAAGCCTCTATGGCATGTCGCTCCTTTTCGCCTTGGCTGGCACTACGAATCTTTTTGGCATACTCAAGGCTCAATCTGAAGCATCGTTGCATCTTCCACTGCTCATCCTCGTAAGCCTTCTCATGGTCATGGCATCGCTCGGTTTCAAAGCGGCGCTTGTCCCGTTCCACGCTTGGGTTCCAGATGTCTATGAGGGTGCGCCAACTTCGGTTACAGCGTTTTTGGCTGCTGCATCAAAAGTTGCTGCCTTTGGTCTCTTAGCCCGATTCATGTTGTATGGCTTTTCAGCGTCGGAGGAACTCTGGCGCCCCATATTGTCGATAGTGAGCGCTATAACGATGACGCTCGGCAACCTCTTCGCGATACCACAACGAAACATAAAACGAATGCTTGCATACTCAAGCATAGCTCACGCTGGATATATGCTCGTCGGGTTAGCGTCTGTTGGATATGCGGAGATAAAGTTCATGATGGGTGAGGGAGCTTTAGGAAACACAGATGTGGCGATGACTGGATTCCTCCTTTACTCCCTCGCATACGCTTTCGCAACAGGCGGGGCATTTGCCGTGGTGCTCATCGTCTCGAGCATCATCGGGACGGAGGAGATAGCTGGATATGCAGGTCTATCACAGCTCATCCCGCATGCTGCGTGGGCTCTCGTTATCTTCTTCCTCTCGTTCATCGGCATACCACCGCTCGCTGGCTTCTTCGCCAAGATGCTCGTGTTCGCAAGCGCCATATACTCGGATATGGCATGGCTCGCAATCGTTGGCGTCCTCAACTCCGTCATATCGGGCTACTACTACCTCAATGTGGTTAGGCAGATGTTTCTGCTCCCACCGAAGAAGGAGCAGGTAGCCATCCGAACAACACCGAACATGGATGCAGCGCTCCTCATTGCATTGCTTGGAACGATTTTGATAGGCTTGTTCCCGAACCCGTTTATGCGATGGGTGAGGGATGCCATTTACAATGTCATTGCAACACACCCTTAGTGGGGGGAGCAGAGGATGCATAAGGAGCTTGCATTTGTGATGCTAAAGCCAGATGCACTTCAAAGGAGACTCGTTGGTGAGATAATATCGAGGCTCGAGCGGAAAGGTTTAAAGCTCGTTGGGATGAAGATGATTATGATGGGGCGCAGGCAGGCTGAAGAGCTCTATGAAGCACATAAGGGGAAGGATTTCTTTGAACCGTTGATTAACTTCGTCACTTCGCATCCAGTCATAGTCATGGTTTGGGAGGGTGAAAACGCTGTTGCAGCTGTGAGGCAACTCGTTGGCGCAACAAATCCGATTGACGCAGCTACTGGAAGCATACGCGGTGATTTCGGTTTAAACACAACGATGAACCTTATCCATGCTGCGGATTCTGTGGAGTCGTCCGTAAGGGAGATGAACATTTTCTTCTCAAGGGACGAACTCTTTGATGTGTGAGTGCGGCAAGCTCAAAAACGAGTGGTGAGCTATGGAATGCTCGCAAACCGTTACCGCAGTTTGCTCAAGTCGTTTCCAAGCGGGGATGACTTGTGTGTTCTCATCGAAAATCATTTGCAGTCTGTTCAAGCCATGTTGGCTGATTGCGCGAAGAAAGCCTTTGGAAGGCTTGCCGAAACTGTTGCACATACTCTTGGTGCGGGTGGGAAAATGATTCGTCCAACACTTACGCTTCTTTCAGCGTGGGCGGTGGGCGAGGTGAACGAACGGACTATAGCCTACGCTACAGCGATTGAGCTGATACACACCGCAAGCCTTCTGCACGACGATGTGATCGACGATGCGAGTGTGAGACGATGCAAACCCACTGTGAACTATGTCTGGGGCGACAAGGCTGCCATAACTACGGGCGACTTCATGTTGGCTTGCGCTTTTGAGCTCCTCGCAAAGCATAACGATGAGCGCATCCTGCGCGACATAGCTGAAACGGCACAGCAAATGTGCTGTGGTCAGATGCTTGAATCCACACACTCTTTCAACTTGGGCATGAGCTACGAGGAGTATCTTGAAATCATCAAGCTCAAGACGGGTAAGTTGTTTGCGTCTGCTTGCTTCGCTGGCGGCATCTCCGCTGGCGCTTCACCTGAAGAGGCGAGGTGCTTGAAAGAGTTTGGGCTCTTAGTCGGTATAGCCTTTCAGATGATTGACGACTTGCTTGATTTCATCGGGACGGAGAATGAGCTTGGAAAGCCAGTCGGACAGGACATGAGGCATGGGAAGATAACATTGCCACTCATAGAGCTCATAAGAGTGTTCGAGGCAGATGAGGAGAGCAATTTAGCTGGGTGGCTTTTGAAGAAGTTGAAGGAGAGGGAGGTTGACGATGAGCTGATTGCGTTCCTGAGGCAAGCCATTGTCCAGCGTCGCATCGATGAGCGTGTTAAGTCGGTGGCAAAATCGTTCATTGATGACGCTATCAATGCGCTTCGAAATTTGAGGGGGAAACGGTGGGAGGTATTGTCTCATGTGGCAAGCCTTATCCACGAATGGTGAGGTGGTAGATGGCGATGAAGGCGATAGTCCTCGCTGCTGGCTATGCCACAAGGTTATACCCGCTGACATTGAACAAAGCCAAACCGCTGTTACCGATCGCTGGAAGACCAATGATTGAATACACCCTCATGCGCATAGCACCGCTTGATGCGGTTGACGAAGTTTATATAGTCACCAACGGGCGCTTCTACAACGACTTCGTGGAATGGCTTCATGGCTTCTCTCCATCCTTCACCAAAGAGATAAAGCTACTGAGTGATGGGACGATGACGAACGAGGAACGCATGGGAGCAATTGGTGACCTCATATTCACGGTTGAATCAAACAGCATTGATGATGACTGTCTCGTGGTGGCTGGTGATAACCTTTTTGATTTTGAGCTCTCTGGGTTTGTGCGGTTTGCACTGGCTCGCGGGACAAGCGTTGGGCTATACAGGGTGGAGGATGTTGAGTTAGTCAAGCGATACAGCGTTGTTGAAGTTGATGAGGATGGGCGGATCATCTACTTTGAGGAGAAGCCAAAAGAGCCACGCACCAACTTGGTTGCGATCTGCCTATACTTGATCAGGCGTGATGACTTGCGCAAGCTCTTCGAATACCGTGCTGAAGGTCACCTGATGGACGAGCCGGGTTACTTCATCCAGTGGCTTTGCAAGCGCACAGATGTCTACGGGTATTTGTTCACGGGCATCTGGTTTGACATAGGCGACAAAGGGAGCTTGATGACTGCCGATAGAGTTTTCAGAGCCCTTTCGGGGGTAGATGCGACTGAGTGACTTCTTCCAAGTCCCACACAGCAACCGCATCTACATCTAAACCGCCGACAAGATTCCTCTCAAGCCTATATGAGCCTGCGCATGCTATCATTGCCGCGTTATCCGTGCACAGCAAAGTAGGTGGTATGACAAGCTTCAAACCGTAGCTATCTGCGAGTTCCTTCATTCTTTGGCGCAAGCGCTTGTTTGCAGCTACCCCACCAACCACGGCAAGCAGGCTCGGTTTAACTTTTTCAATCGCCCTCGCTGTCTGCGTGAGTAGCATGTCAACAACGGTTTCTTGGAAGCATGCAGCTATGTCTTGCGTTGTTATCTTGTCCACCTTCGTTTGGAGCCTTCCCCTATCATGACCCTCGACGAAGCGCACAACCGCAGTTTTCAGCCCCGCAAAACTGAAATCGAGTGACTCACCCATATCAGCTCTTGGGAAAGCGATTGCGTGCGGGTTTCCATTCGTTGCAGCTTTATCAATTGCTGGACCTCCGGGGAAACCTAAGCCGAGTATCCTTGCGACCTTGTCAAACGCTTCTCCAGCAGCATCATCTCTTGTGCGTCCGAGCACTTCGTAGTTCCCGAGGTCATGAGCATAAACCAACTCCGAATGCCCTCCCGAGACAATCAGGCAGAGCAAGGGGAAGTCAACATCTGCATCCGCAAGGAAGGCAGAAAAGAGATGCCCCTCAAGATGGTTGACTGGTATAAGCGGCTTGTTGAGAGCTACGCAAAGAGCCTTTGCCACTGATAGCCCAACAGCGAGCGATGTTATAAGTCCAGGTCCACAAGTGACGGCTATTCCGTCAATGGCATCCAACCTAATCGAGGCTTCCGACAACGCAGCATCAAGCGCTGGGAAAAGCAACTCCAAGTGCTTCCTTGAAGCTATCTCAGGGACGACGCCTCCGAAAAGCTTATGCCACTCCGCTTGTGAACAAACGATGTTTGAGAGTATTTTGCGCTTGTCTTGGACGACCGCCACCGATGTCTCATCGCAAGATGTTTCGATACCGAGCACGAGCATGGTTAACTGTCCACCACCTCCACTGTGCTTTTCGCCTTCGATATGCGCCTAAGTATAGAGCGCAACCTGTCGTAGTCATCTTTGATCAGGCGGGAAAGCTCCTTCCCGAGAGAGACGAGATACAAGTGTGTGTATCCGTGAGCTTTCCATGCATACCTGCATGCCGAAATCAGAAGTTCATCTTTCACACCCTTTGCAGAGGCGACGATGAGCCTTAGGTAGTCAAACTCCTCAGTGAAGCGCCTTGTCTCCTCATCGGTGCATTCGTAAACGAAGCTATGTAGCCTCGGTGGTGATGGTGGCAGAGTTTGCATTATCATCCCTTCCATCTCGTATCCGACTATTAAGCCTTTGAACTCCGTCCTCAGCAGTTCAAATATTTGCGGTTGCTCTTCCATCAGTTCTTCTTCCGTCTTCCCATAAGCGATCGGACGCCTAAGCGGGTCGATGCTGTGAGTGGTTATTTCGTAGACAAACGCATACACTGGCGGTTGTGAATCAACCTTAACGAGTGAACCGAAAGGTGGCGATGCGTGCAATTTGAAGCACTGGGCTACAAACTCCGTTGTGCAACTTTCAACAACCTCTGCAACCAATGGCATAGCTTTGTTTGAAGTCATGTCGATTAACACCGCCACTGCATAGCCTCTTCATGCGTTGTTCAGTGGCTCATCTTTGTTCTCACCGCCATCGGTTTCCTTCTGAGTTCCTCTATCTTCCTCTTGAGCCTTCTCAACGATTGAGCGTAGGATGTTTCGTGCGAGGTCTTCGTAAAGCCTTTCCCTTTCCCGCATCCTGCCTTTGTAAAGCAAGTGTGCATCAACGAGCAACAGCAATAGCACAAGTAGTCCGATGAGGAGACAGCATATCCAGAACCAAAGTTCGCCCTCAAGCGATTTGAACTCAAATGTGAACATGCCTCCGAAGATGAGTGTAAGTAGCGTAAGGAAGAGAACGCCTATGAATAACCGCAGTATAAGTTGAGCGAGCTTTATCACGGTTCGCTTATGCCTGAAGTAGTAAACCTCAAGGACGATGAGCGTCACCACACCAACTTGCAGTGCTATTATCAAAGCGAACGCCCATTCGCTGGCACGCAATTTGTCTCTCCTTCCTTAGCCTCTCGTGGTTGCATCATCACTGATATTGTAACTCAAGGGCGGTTGAGGTTGAAATCGCATCCACTACCTTTGAGGGGTTGTTGGGGGGACTTTGCATGGGAGTAGCCAGCGTTTCCTCTTGATGAACGGTCCACCTTGAAATGTCTGTTCGATCTTTCCAGTCCTTTCCAAATGGTCAAAGCAACTTCTCATGCATCCTCTTGAAGCACAGATCCCATAGCTCCCGCCAACTCCCCACCTTTGGATTTGCGAATGCCCTTCAACGATGAAGCCAGATGGATCTTCCCTCGTCCTTCTCCATCTCCCCGTCGACAGCGTCCAACAGAGCTTGTATGCTACTTCCTCGCTCAAGCGCTGTTTGCGAACATCAAACTCCAACCCCGGAAAGCTCTTGTGCAAGAATGGTGAGACTCTCGGATCAAAACCGTGGTAGCTGAGGGTGCATTTACCGAAGTCAACATCTGCCCACTCGTATGTGTATTCGCCGATTTTGATGCTAACCACTTTCCCTTCGCGCACATGTGGTATGGCGTCACATGGGCATCCATGCACGCACGCCATACACCTATCACATATGCTTCCCGGCTTAACAAGCTCATCTGGTTCAAGTTCAAGGTCAGTTAAGATGGCAGCCAACCTCTGGCGCGGACCAAACTTCCTTGTCAGCAAAACCTTTGACCAACCGATTTCGCCGATCCCCGCAGCAACAGCTACCAACCTTATGGCGAGATGCACATCTGGCGGTGGTGTGCCATCTCTTAGCGGCTTGTTTGGAGGTTGAGCTTCTGGGACGCCGGGATAGTATGGCACGGCTTCCCAACCATGATCTTCAATGAAGCAGGCTATCTCATAGACGCCGAGTGGTAAAAAGAGCGTGTTGAGTAACCCATGGTAACCAAAGTAAGTGTAGCTGAGCCAATGTGTTCCCTCTTCAATTCCTCTCCAGCAACCTCGCACTATACGCCTCGCAACAACTATCACAGAGCGAGTTTCTGGGAATATGCTCGCCGGGTGCATCTCCTTCGGTGCGTTCTCAAATCGCTCAATGTTAGCTACACCAAGTAGGTCGATCCCGCAGGAGTGAGCGAATTCACGGAGCTTCTCCTTTGTCAGTGTTTTCTTCCTCACGCCTCATCCTCCTGAAGCAGTTTGATTTGACCGCAGAGGTCAATTTGCCATGATGGGCGTTTGCGGAAGGGGCTGTTGAAAGTGGATAGGATGCGCCTTTCAAGTTCAAGGTGATTAACACAACTCCTTATGCATATGGCACCAAGACGATCTGGCAACCCTGCATCATGGTATGGGTTCGGGAAAGAGCCATTCTTACAGCGCCTGCATAGGTCATAGTCGATGTCCGCCACAACCATCCTCTTCCCACAGATTGTTATCGTCTTGTGTGCATCGGCTCTTAAAGCACCCAAGGGGCAACTCTTAACGCATTCCATGCACATGTCGCAAAGCGTCGCTTCACTTATTGGCGTTGGCTCAAGTTCTGCGTCAGTCAACACAATTTGCAGTCGCTGTCTTGGTCCGAACTTCTGCGTCAGCAACTCGCCACAATAACCTATCTCACCAAGTCCAGCCCTGACGGCTGCATCTTTAGCGTCGATGATGACATTTGGTGCTGGCAAGCCACGCCTAACAGGGATGCCAGAAGGTGGTATTTGTGGGGGTAAGTCTTGCAATGGCACCGCCTCAAAACCTCTGTCCTCAATGAAGGTTGCGATTGTGATGGTAGCGATGGCGAGTATGCGGTCAACAAGCCAAGAGCGCCCATAAAGTTCATAAGAGGTGAAGTGTGTTCCTTCCTCGATACCGCGCAGGGCACCCCTTGGTATTCGTTTACCTACAACCAGAACCGAACGAACCTCAGGAAAGATCGAAGCAGGGTGATGCTCCTTCGGCACATCGTTGAACCTCTCAATCGGCGCTATGCCAAGCAAGTCAACCCTGTTCTTTTCAGCGAAAGCTTTGAGCTCCGAAGTGAGGTCTTTCATCACACTCACTCCGTTGCGGTGGCAGTCCGTAGGGGGCTAACCCATGCAGAAGTTAAAAACACGGTTGTCGGAGTTGCTCATCGCTCTTCTGAACGATGTAGCCTTTGCTGCGATGACTGGGCACGAGACTTGTCCTATAACCCTCTCAGCGACACTCCCCCAAAGGAAGCGCACAAGACCTGTGCGCCCATGTGTGCTCATCACGATCATATCAATTCCTTCTCGCTCAACGAAGAGCGAGATGCCATCAGCTGCATGGTGACACCGCATGACATGCATCGGTATCTTGTAACCGTTGCCCATGAATTCGTTCACCCATTGCTTCAATCCATTTGAGATCATCTTCTCAAGTTCCTGTAGCGCCTCCCTCTCGCCGACTGACTCAAGCAACTCTATCACATGTAGCAGGTGGACTTGGGCTTTGAATGGTTTTGCAAGCCTGATCGCATAATCAATGGCTGCTCTTGTAGCAGCGGAGAAATCGGTCGGCACAAGTATATGCTCGCATTTCACATCGCTACCCGTGAGTGCTCTTGAAGGGACTGCCATAACGGGCACTTGAGCACCTTGTATGACGCGAGACACAGTTGAGCCCAAGAGGTGCTCTTTCAAACTACGCATCCCATGTGAGCCGAGAACGATCAAGTCGGCATGGATGAGCTCCGCATACTCAAGTATTTGAGCAGGAGGTGAGCCAAGTAGCAAAGCGCCTTCAACTTTTTTAAACCCCGAGGAGCGTATTTGCTCGACACGCTTGTTTATTTGCTCGGTGCGTGTGCTTACATGGGCTCTTTGTATTGTGTTCAATGTTTGAGAGAGTTCGCCCTCAGTCCATTCATCAAACCCTCTTTCCTCGTAGTATTTGACCCAGTCTGGCACTACATGGACTGCTGTTATCGTTGCTTCGAAATTCCTCGCTAACAAAAGTGCCCACTCAAGCGCTCTCTCAGCTGGATCTGAGAAGTCTGTTGCCCATAAGATATGGCTTATCAAAACGCTTACACCTCCACGCCTGCTCCGTAGGTGGTCAAGCTTTTGAAATTTAATTCGCTCATATCAAACCGCATCATGCTTGCGTTTCCTCTGTCTGCTCTTTCATCTCAAGCTCGCCACAGAGCCAGAGCAGTTTTTCCCATGCCCTGTCCACTTCTCGTTGTATCTCATCAATGATGTGTTCATTTTGTGGCTCAAAGAGATGGCGGAAGCGAGCTTGCTTTTCAAGCCATGCCCTTATAGGTAGCTTCTCCTTGGGGCGATATGTTAAGCGATACTTCCCATCAACGACTTCATACAGCGGCCAAAAACATGTTTCGGTGGCGAGCCTTGATAGCTCAATTGTTTCCTCGGGTTCATGCCCATGTCCCAAGTTGCAATCGCTGTATACAACGAGCACTGCTGGACCTTCAGTCGTTATTGCCTTCTCAGCTTTTGCCGTTAAGTCCCTCCAGTAGGCTGGGTTAGCCTGTGCAACATAAGGGATATTGTGCGCAACGGCTATCGCTGTTAAATCTTTCCTTGGTTGCACTTTACCCGGGATGACCTTTCCAGATGGTGTTGTGGTTGTGTATGCTCCTCTCGGGGTTGCGCCAGAGCGCTGTATACCTGTGTTCATGTAAGCACCGTTGTCATAGCACACGAAAACGAAATCATGCCATCTCTCAAGTGCACCTGAGAGAGCTTGCAAGCCTATGTCGTATGTTCCCCCGTCACCAGCGATAGCGACGAACTTTATCTCCTTGCTTACCTTCCCCTTGCGTTTCAGGACTTTATAAGCAGCTTCAACGCCTGCAATAGTTGCTGCTGCGTTCTCAAAGGCGCTGTGTATCCAAGGGACATTCCATGCCGTCTCAGGGAAGATGGATGTTGAAACTTCAACACAGCCAGTTGCACAGGCTACAACAACTGGATAAGGCGACGATAGCAAGATTTGTCTGACCGTCATTGCAGCACCGCATCCAGCGCACAACCTATGACCGCTCACAATGAATGGCTTCCTCTTTGCGAGTTCTCTTGCGGTTGGCATCGCTCAAATCGCCCCCGTTGCGCATTACCATGCGAATGTCACTCCTTCTTTTGTTCTCAACCCAACCCACTGAACTGGCTCAACTTGTTCACCTCTCCCTACAGCCTCAAGCTGTCTGATGATGTTCAAAATTTGCCTCAAGGTTATATCCCTTCCACCTAAGCCGTAGATGTAGTTGATAACCTTCGGGTGTCTCTCAGCTTCGTAGAGGGCTGCCTTTATGTCCGTGAACAGCGGACCACCCTCACCATTGAAGCTCAAAGCCCTATCCATGACGCCGATGGCTTTGGCATTGCAAAGGAGCTTCCTTACGGTTGACCATGGGAAGGGTCTATACATGCGTATTTTGAGCAAGCCAACTTTGCTCCCGTTTGAGCGGGCTACATCAATCGCAGCTTTAACAGTCCCAGCAGAAGAGCCCATGGCGACAAGTATTATCTCGGCATCTTCAAGATGGTATGCCTCAACAAACCCGTATGCGCGCCCGAAGCGTTTATAGAACTCCCTACCAACCTCGAGCACAATCGCTGGCGCCCTGTTTATGGCTTCCCATTGTGAGCGTTTGTGCTCCATGTAGTAGGGTGGAAGGTCAACAGGTCCAACAGTTATTGGGTTATCCACATCAAGCAGAGAATAGAGCGGTTTGAACTCCCCAACGAACTCCTTCACCGCTTCATCAGGTAAAACCTCAACTGGCTCAAGTGAGTGGCTGACAACAAACCCGTCAAGACAAACCATGACTGGCAGGTATATGCTCTCAGCTATCTTGACAGCCTGAATCGTGTTATCGTAGGCTTCTTGCGCGTTTTCCGAGTATAGTTGGATCCAGCCAGAATCCCTCGCTCCCATAGCATCTGAGTGGTCACAGTGTATGTTGAGGTTTGAATTCAACGCTCTGTTCGTCACTGCCATGACGATCGGCAAACGAAGCGAGGACGCTATGTAGAGCATCTCCCACATCAGTGCCAGCCCTTGTGATGCTGTTGATGTCATTGCCCTTGCACCCGCAGCTGCAGCACCTATGCACGCACTCATAGCGCTATGCTCGCTCTCCACATGGATCATTTCGGTGTCAACCAAGCCGTCAGCAACGAACTCAGCGAACTTCTCAACGATCAATGTTTGAGGTGTTATCGGGTATGCAGCAACAACATCGGGGTTAATTTGGCGCATCGCCTCTGCAATTGCGTCATCGCCAATCAAGCCCTTAACCTGTCCCCGAATGAACTTGCCCTCGCTCATTTCTTCTGTCATCGTTTATCCCCCCGTTGAGGCACGGTCATGTTGCCGTGCTTCTCTCTGGGTGCATCGTTATCGCTTTAACCTTTGGTGGGCAAACGACCGCACAGATGCCACAACCTTTGCAGTAGTCATAGTTTATGCCAGCCACTTTCCCATCCTCGATCAAAATCGCGTCATCGGGACAATGAATGAAGCACATGTAACAGTTAGTGCACTTCTCCTTATCCCACACTGGGCGTTTACTGCGCCATGTTCCAGTTTTGTATGCCAGTGAAGTCGCTGGTTTCGGTATTATTCCAGCAGGTGCTAATTCCTCCCACGAAGCCAATTCAGCCTTCGGGAGATGTTCCTCAATCACCTCTGGTGAGCTTATTGGCTCCTCATCGATTGCGACTTCGTTGTAACCTCTTTCAACTGCTTCCATGTTCGCCTTGAGCAGTTCGGGTCTCCTTCTAACTCTTTCGGGCAAATGCTCCTTAACGACTTCCGTGAGGGTTTCAAGCTTCACTGCACCTGTGACTTTTGCGACTGCGCCGAGCATCGGCATGTTGGGCATCTGGCGCTTTATCGTCTCAACTGAAATTGCATTCGCATCAACTGTCGCTACCTTCTTTAAAGCCCCAAAAACTGGGTGAACCTTCCGAAGTTCGCTCGGTTGATAGGGGACATTAGCTATCAGTGTTGTATCGCTCCTTATGCCTTGAAGCACGCTTGGTGTCGTAAGAAGCGAATCATCGATGACTACAATCACATCGGGTGACTCAATCCCACCGTGTATCGTTAACGGAGCTTCAGCAATCCTCGTAAAGCCCTCAACGGGAGCTCCTCTTCTTTCAGGACCGAATTGTGGGAATGCTTGTGCCCACTTCCCATCAGCAAGGGCTGCATGCCCAAGCAACAATGCAACAGTCCTTATGCCCTGTCCAGCCCTGCCATGCCAGCGAACTTCAAGTGCCTCTAAGGTGCTCACGCCACCCTTCGTAACCCTGACAACACCATCTTCACCAAATTCAACTTTTGTCTCCTCGCCCGCATTCATTCCCTTTTCCCTCCTACGGATGTGTCGAAAGCCATTTCTTGTTACATGCAACATTGTTGCCTTCTCATTTGCTCATCGCGAGCCACGCTGACACAAAAGCGCTTCCCCTCGGTTGGAAACGCAACCTGAGCCTTGTTATCTGGTCTACGATATGGCTATGCCACAAAACATTCGCTTTAACTTCCATCTCGCATAGCTCATGCCAGCTATCATCTCCAGCGACATCTACTTCAACTGTGACCACACCATCAGTGCTACTACGCAACCAGACTGTCTTTTGTGCGAACGCGAGTGTGTATACAGCGGATGTGACTGCTCCATTTGTTTCAACGAGGCGTCTCTGCCAAAGTGAGTAAACGAGCGCCTTCTCCTCGCTCGGCTCAAGCTTCTCCTCGTCGATCCTCGCCAAGCATATCCTGTGGGTTGCATCAGCGGATGCCCCCATAACCTCGCTGTAGTATAGCAAGCCTTTGCCTTTAACAAGCCACGGGTGAACAACACTCATGTCTTGCTTTACAACCGTTTGAGTTAAGCCCACAATAGGGTTGCGTGGCGAGCGTGCCCATGCTATGCCATCTGGTGAGTATGCTATGCCAATGCCGTAACGCCCTTGCCTACCTATGCCCTCGTAGAGCATCACTATGTGGTCGCCATGAATGAACGCATGATGTGCCTCTATCCCAGCGTCCCAAAAGAGGCATTGCGTATCTTCGTGCCAACCACGCTGCATGAAAACTGGGTTCTCCTCAAACTTAGCCCAGTTCCTGCCATCCCCAGATATTGCCCCGCCAATCTGCATCGAACGCTCGCCATAGCCACCATAGAGCATAAGGAAATCGTGTTTCATCTTGATCACGGATGGGAAGGCAACACCATTTTCGTCCCAACATTCCTTCCCTCCGACATCAACTACTGGGTTGGAATCCAGTTTGTGCCACTCTTTCTTGTCCTTTGAAGTTGCCAGCCCTATGCGCAACTTCTTATCAGCCCCAAACCCTGAGTAGTAAAGCCAATACTCATCCCCGACTGTCAAGAGAGAACCAACCTCAAAGCCGAGTTCGTCAAATGAGCCCTCTGTCGGAACAAGCACAGGGTTATCGGGATGCTTCTCCCAGTGTATGCCGTCTTCGCTCATTGCCAGCCCAAGCATCCTCGGTGAACCATCACCAAACAAACCGCTCCCCTTCTCCCAACCCTGATACAGCATGAAGTAAACTTCGTCCTCGCACCAAACGATTGGCGCAGCAACCCCTTTAGCGTCCCAGCTACCTTTGGTTGGTTGAAGCACAACGCCGACTCTCTCGCATAGCGCCATCTCTATCTCACCTCTCACGAGGCTAAATGAGTGTGCTCCTCTATTCGTTCCCAAAACTTCATGATGCCACTTCGCTTGCTGAAGCAGCACTCGTTCACCCTTTCCTGCTACACTTGTAAATTGGGTATGTCTAAAGTTTTGGCAAACCCGTTCGCTGTCGGGGTGTGATGGGAAATGGAAGAAGTCAAAAGGTTAGTGACGCAGGCGACACAACTGCTTAAGTCTGGGAAGGCGAACGAGGCATTAGAGCTTTTGCAAAGGGCTGTCCATTTAGCTCCTCACAGCTTCGTTGTTCATCATGCGCTTGGTGTCGCTCTCGCCAAATGCGGTCGCTTGGAAGACGCTCTCATACACCTTCGCCAAGCAGTTCAAATGAACCCGCGCTCACCACAAGTTCACTTCAACTTGGGCAGGGTCTATCAGAAGAGGGGCGAGCTTAAAGCCGCTCAGGACGAGTTCGGTGAGGCGGTGCGCCTCGATCCGCAGTATAAACCAGCCTTGAAGGCGCTTGAGGAAGTCCAACAGCAGATAAGCCTGCAGGCAAGTGAAGAGACACCTGTGATTGAGACTGAGCCACTTGAGGTCATAGAAGAAAGCTTTGAGCATTTGAGATGCCATTGGCATCCAGACAGGATAGCAACTTCAAAGTGCCCATCATGTAAGCGATGGGTGTGCATTGACTGCGAACGATTCGTTTATGGCACAACGATGTGCTTTGAGTGCGCAGAAAAAGAGTGGGCAAAGACAGCGAGAAGGGAAGAGGAGAAAAAGGCGGAGGACAAAGAGACATTCCTTGAGCTTGAACCTTGACACCAATATGGGCTTCCCCCTTCACCTCACCTTGAGGGGCAATTCACAGCGTCCCTCAATGACATAATCAGTCCTTATGCTAACCGAAGTCAACGGACGAGGAAACCCTACTGGTTGCGCATCCATCTCATCGGGATGTTGGAATAGCTCTTGCACTTCGGCGCTCTCTGGAGTTACAGTTCGGCGGGTCATCTCGAACTTCTCAACCAACTTGCGAAAACGCCAATCGGAAGCATCCCAAATTTCAACGAGCACATCGCTACCCCTCGGTTCCTCCCTTAGCGCCTTAAGCAACTCTTCAAACGAGCTTGGGAAGCTATGATCTGTCACTTGCCTGCTCAAAACGCGCCTTGAAACTTCATCAAGGCTTTGCTTACAGCGTGCCACAACTACGATGTCGTTTGGTGCATCCTCTGGTATGCTCAACTTCAGGGTTTTAGTTTCGGCATCCCCCATGAATGGTTGCAGGTGGACGCTAAGTTCGATCTCTCCCCCTCTGCGCACAACGCCATCTGCGAGCGATAGCTTGCATATGCGTGCAGTCATGCGCCTCTGTGAGAGCTCCACATTGACCTCAACATCCTTCAAACTCAGTCTCTTGAACTCGTTATCCACCAACGCTTTAAGCCATCTCGTGAAATTGCTTGCGCACTTGACGGCTATATCCTCTGAGTGGATTTTTTCATCGCGCTCAAGTTCATGGTTATCGTTGCCCTCCCATCTCACTTTCCAAAACAGCTTTGCTGTCCCAGCGCCTATCCTGTCATAAGCTTTGTCGATTGCATCAAGCAGGATGATCCCGCAGAGCATTGGTAGCATCTTTTCTTCGGGTGTAACTTTGGCTGTAACCCTTTGTGTCCTTTCACCTTCAACAGTTATGCTAAGGTTAACCCACTCAGGTGAGCGACCGATGTAGCCTGCCACCCCTTTATCTCTGTCCTGTGTAGCGACACCGATGGTTGCGCCAAGTGGTGAGCCGATTTTAAACGGCATGATCAAGCTACGCACAACCTTATGTATGTATGCGCCAGTCAGCCCAAGCCTCGTAGAACCGCACTGGAGCAGTGGATGCCCAAAGGCAACGAACTTGTTATCACTGCAGTATGTAAGCGTCCCAAGTGCTGTTATAGAGATGTCGCCAGTTGCGAACTGAAGCGCTACCGCTGAACCCATCTCAAGCGTTACGCTATCTTTCTGCACATTTGCGGTGGACGACGGGATTGAGAACATCCCGAAGCGTCCGCAAAACCTTTTTAACTCCTCCATTGCTCTGCGTGAAAGCCCGCATACCATTAGAGGCGTCATCAACCTCGCCATAGCGCTATCACTCAAACCAACGCTACGAATGTGCCACATAACCATCGGGATGCGAATGGAGAGCAAAACCCGTTCCCAGTTGAGTGGTGATGCTGGCATTATGGTTGTTCCAGCGAGGTAAGGAGTCGCATGCTCACCGTAGTTAGTGGAGGCATATTGCGTAAGCCTTGAGAAACTCTTGAGGTCAGGTAGCTCTGTTTTCTTCTCCTCGTCGTATTGGAAGATTGAGAGCATATCCTTGGCTGGTGTCATGTATGCGAACTTTGTATCGGAGAACGGCTCTGCGAAGGAGATCGCCCCAGCAAGCTCTCCGTCTATGATCACTGGGCTACCGCTCATCCCAGCGCATACACCTCCAATCTCGTCAATCCTCTTCCCACCAACACGCACCAAGATGATATCGGTTCGTGGCAGTGAACCCTTCAGGACATCAATCACCTCAACGCTAAAAGCCTCAACTTTGGTGCCCTCAAAAACTGTCTTACCGATGCCTTTCATCCCCGGCTTTATCTTGTCGGTGTCTATGATTGCTTCCGCGAGCTTGACGGAAAACAAAAAGGCACACAGCGCTATGTAGGTTTGTAGCAACCTCACTCTCATCGCTTTGCACCGTCCTTTGCGTTTTCTCATCTTTGTGGAGTTGTGCTGTGAGATGAGTCACACCGCTCAAAGCCTGAAAACCTTAGCCTTATACTTTTCATCTCTCGGTATAGCGTTGCGTGTATCGACGATCAAGCGCGCATGCTCAGCAACCCAATGCCAGTCATATGCATCGTGTGGTGTCAACACAACCACGCAATCCGCCGAGGAGAGCAACTCTTCTGTTAGCTCCTGCGACTTGTAAGTGCGATGAGCGACTTCAATCTCTTGGACATACGGATCGCTTATGATCACCCTCGCTCCCCACATTGTGAGTAAGTCAATCACATCAAGCACTGGTGACTCCCTGTAGTCCGATACATTGGGCTTATATGTTACGCCGAGTATGAGCACAACGCTATCGCGCAATGGCTTTCCATGAGAGTTGAGCGCCTCAGCGATTATGCTGACTGTCTCTTCAGGCATGCGCTTGTTTATCTCGTGAGCAAGCTCAATGAACCTTGAACGGAAGTTGTAAGATTTAACCTTCCAAGCCAGATACATTGGGTCGACGGGTATGCAGTGTCCACCTACACCTGGACCGGGGTAGAAAGGCATAAAGCCAAACGGCTTTGTTGAGGCTGCGTCTATGACCTCCCAGACATCAATCTTCATGCGCCTGCACATCAAAGCGAGCTCATTGACGAGCGCGATGTTAACAGCCCTGAATGTGTTTTCAAGTAGCTTTGCCATCTCGGCGACTTTAGGCGATGAGACTGGCACAACTTTATCAACGACAAGCGAGTAGAGTGCCACTGCACGCCTCGTGCACTCTTGTGTGACACCGCCAACAACCTTCGGTGTGTTTTTCAGCGTCCATTTCTTATTCCCCGGGTCAACTCGCTCTGGTGAGAAGGCAAGGAAGGCATCTCTCCCTATCACGAAACCCCTTGACTCAATCTCAGGTTTCAGCACTTCTTCCGTCGTGCCCGGGTATGTTGTGCTTTCGAGGATGACGAGCGTCCCGCGTTTTATGAGTTGTGCTACCTTTTGGGAGGCGCTCAGCACATGTGATATGTTGGGCTCGCCCGTCTTGCGCAGCGGTGTTGGGACGCATATTATCACAGCATCGCATTCCGATATGACATCGTAATTTGTCGTTGGGAAAAACCGCCCTGCAACCTTCCTTAAGTCCTCGTCCGAAACATCGTCTATGTATGAGCGTCCTTGTAGTAGCATTTGTATTTTGTCCTCTTTCACATCAACGCCGAACACCTTCTCTACCTTTTCTGAAAGTGCGAGTGCTAATGGCAAGCCAGCGTAGCCAAGCCCAATGACCCCGACATTGTTAAACCTCATCCTTCATCACCCTCAATGTCTCATAGTGTTTTAGCGTGTTGATTTTCAGCGGATGTGTTTGAGGTGGTTTTCGTGTTCTTGCAACCACTTCTTAACCCACTTAACCATTCTCCCGCCTAACTCCTCGTCGGTAAGCGCGAGGAGAAAGAAAGCCTCAAAGTATGTATCAAAGCCACCTATGTCAAGCCTGCGTTCACACTCGTTGAGCACGACACCGTAGACTGGCAACCCATCGTGTATCAGCAACCTTATAGCGTCGGTAAGTTGATACTCACCACCGTGCCCGACCGAAATCCGTGACAACGCCTCGTATATGGGTGGCGAGAAAATGTATCTTGCAGCCACCGCATAGTTTGAGGGCGATTGCTCCCTCGGTGGTTTTTCAACAATGTCAACGAGGCGGCTGACTTCCTCACCTTCGCCCTCAAGAGAAGCGATGCCGTATTTGCTCACTTCTTCTTCTGGCACTGGCTCAAGGGCAATTGTTGCTACAGCCTCTTTTTCCCTATGCACTCTCATCATGCGCAAAAGCAACTCGTGAGGTCTTGATGAGTGTATGATTGAATCTCCAAGTGCTACAACAAAGTCTTCGTCACCTGTAAAGTCCTTCGCCAAGCTGACTGCATGTCCGAGCCCGAGCGGTGTGCTCTGGCGGATGTAAAACAATTGCACATTCATGTTGTTTGCAGTCGGACAGAGTTGTGGAGGCATGTTTTGTAGCATCGGATCTTCATCGAAGTGATCTTCAATGCTTCTCTTCTTGAGCCCGGTGATGATGAGGATGTCTTTGATACCTGCTGCTACAAGCTCTTCAACCACATACTGAATGACGGGCTTCCTGCCGACAGGTAACATCTCCTTCGGCTGTGATTTAGTTGCTGGTAGAAGTCTTGTTCCCAAGCCTGCAGCGGGGATGACGGCTTTGCGTATCATTTACATGCTCAACTCCTGCGCATTTGATGGCGTGGGCAAGTTGCGTTGTGGGGAGGGTTAATTCAAAGTGGCCGGACCCAGAGTCGAACTGGGGACACCCGGATTTTCAGTCCGGTGCTCTACCACCTGAGCTATCCGGCCACTGTTTAGGTGGCGGGGCCGACGGGATTTGAACCCGCGACCTCCGGCTTGACAGGCCGACGTGCTAACCGGGCTGCACCACGGCCCCTGCCACTTGAAACATTTCCCATTCAGTCGGCAGTGCCATTCACAATTATAACGCACGCTAAGCTGACGAACTTTTTAAATTGGTGGGCGGTAGAGGAGTTGAACCTCTGACCTCCTGCTTGTAAGGCAGGCGCTCTCCCGCTGAGCTAACCGCCCGTATGCTACTTTTCAAACTTGCTTTGTGGCCCCGACGGGATTTGAACCCGTGTTCCCGGCTTGAAAGACCGGTGTCCTTGACCAGCCTAGACGACGGGGCCACTTGTTAAGTTCAATTTCATGGTGCGCCGTGCAGGATTCGAACCTGCGACCCCCGGATTAAAAGTCCGGTGCTCTTCCAGACTGAGCTAACGGCGCTCATCCCCCATCATTTTCAAAATTTTAGCGATGTTCTCTCCGATGTAAAGCGACCGCAGTTGAGCCTCTACCTTGCGCTGGAACACAAGCACAATGGTTTACTGGTTGTTACCGCCATTTGGAGTTATCACACCAGCAGGAGCCTCGGCAAACTCTTTCTCGACCCTTTCCATCACCCAACTACGCTTGCTATAAGCGATAGCACCCACAAGAAGCCCAAGCGCCACAACCACAATTATAGCTCTAACCAGTGGTGATATCGGTTGGGCAAACAATGGTGCAACAAGGATGCCGACTAAGTTCATGACCTTTATCAACGGGTTGAGTGCAGGACCTGCGGTGTCTTTGAACGGGTCTCCAACGGTGTCTCCCACGACGGCTGACTTGTGAAACTCTGTCCCCTTGCCACCAAACAAGCCAGCCTCAATCTTCTTCTTAGCGTTATCCCAAGCGCCACCGGCGTTCGCCATAAGCACTGCAAGCAGTTGTCCCGTTACTATTGCGCCACCAAGGAAGCCACCAAGCGCTGCAGCACCAACCTTCTCGCCCATGAAGCTAAGGGCGAACGCTGTCAGTATCGGTGAGCACACCGCCAGAATGCCCGGACCAAGAAGCTCCTTTTGAGCAGCTGCTGTGCTTATAGCAACGCACCTTCCGTAGTCTGGCTTCTCCTTCCACTCCATTATCCCTGGGCGTTCCCTGAACTGTCTCCTCACTTCCTCGATCAGCTGGAAAGCGGCCCTACTTACAGCCCTTATCGCAAACGATGAGAAGAGGAAGGGCACTGCTGCACCGATGAGCAACCCGATAAACACTTCGGGTTGGTCAATTGATATGCCCACAATGCGCCCTGTCAGCCCTGTAATATGTCCGGCGCTGACGAGCCCTGCCGCCTCAGTGAATGAGCGGAACAGCGAAACAGCAGCTATAACAGCTGTAGCGATTGCGAAGCCCTTCGTGAGCGCTTTCGTGGTATTACCAACTGCATCAAGCTTTGCCACCATCCTCGCAGCTCTTTCGTTCTTCATAGCCTCGTCCCTGAGTGCGCCCGACATCTCATAGATCCCATGTGCGTTATCCGATATTGGACCGTAGGTATCCATCGCGAGTATGAAGCCAGTCGTTGCAAGCAACCCAAGCCCAGTCAGCGAGATGCCATAAGCGGACAAGAGGACATCCCCACCGAATATGACCAGCGAAGAAAATATCGTTGCAGCTATCGCTATTATCGCCCACACGGTTGATTCAAGTCCGGTTGCAAAACCTTCGAGTATAAGCGTTGCGGTGCCTGTCTTTGACGAATACGCAATTTCGGTGACGGGTCGACGCTCCGTGGATGTGAAGTATTCGGTGAGCCATCCAGTTACGACTGCGAGAACTATGCCCATAGTGTTTGCGAGGAAGAAGCGCCACCAGCCAATCGGCTCGCCAGCCGTATTGGTGACATCTCGCAAGTAGAGAAAGCTGACCAGTGCGAACCCCAAAATGCAAACCACAGCTGAGCTCCAGAAGCCGACATTGATCGGTTGCATCGGATCTAACTCCTCTTCATCTCTCCCTCTCACCAGCCATGTCCCTATCACCGATGCGATCACGCCCACGGCGCGTATGAAGAAGGCATACATTATGAGCTTCAAAGCGCCAGCCTCACCAACCACACTCAATGCGCCATACCCAAGCAGTATCGCTGCAACAAGCGTCACCTCATATGACTCGAAGACATCGGCAGCCATCCCAGCACAGTCGCCGACATTGTCGCCGACATTGTCAGCAATCACTGCAGCGTTCCTTGGGTCGTCCTCTGGTATGCCCTTTTCAACTTTTCCAACGAGGTCTGCACCCACATCCGCAGCCTTCGTGTATATCCCACCACCAACTCGCATGAAGAGCGCTGCAAGGCATCCACCAAAACCAAACCCAACAAGCACCTTCATCGCATTTTCACGAAAGATGAGGAATATGATGCACGCACCGAGCAATCCCAAACCGACGGTGAACATGCCAGATACAGTGCCAGCTTGGAAGGCGAGCTCAAGTGCCTTCTTAAACGAGCTGAGTGCTGCCATCGCTACCCTGCTGTTACCGTTAACTGCTGCATACATGCCGACATAGCCTGCGGAGTATGAAGCCAATACGCCCATCAGGAACGCAAGCCCAATACCTATAGCTATGTAAGGTCCGTAATCTGGCAGTGGCATGTATGCAAGGATTAGGACGATGGTGATACCGACAATGAACCAAATCATTGTCCGAAACTGTCTTCGCAGGTATGCGAAAGCCCCCTCTTTGATCGCTTGGTTAACTTGGCGCATCGCTGGTGTTCCAGCGTCTTCGCTTAGGACTTTTCGAATGAGGTAATAGCCGTAGATGAGCGCCCCTATGGCTGTTGCGAGGACGAAGAGAAGCACATTTATCTCAGCTTGCGTGAACGGCGGGAGTTTCACTCTCCCTTCCTGAGCGAGTGCTTGAGTGCACGCAATCATGGACAGCACAGTAGCGCTCCGTCGGATGTGCTTAAACATTGTTTAGCACCCCCTCACACCTTCTTCACTTGCGACACTACATTATAGCACGATGCTTGGGATGCATTTAAAGCATGCATAAAACAAATGGCCCCACCGGGATTTGAACCCGGGTTTCGGGACTGAGAATCCCGCGTCCTTGGCCACTAGACGATGGGGCCACTTCTCACATCAGCCGATGCTTATATTTTGCATCACATGAGTGCTGTTGTAAAGCCACCGCATGTGCCTTGGTGCTCACTTTTAGACCTGCATGCATGAGAGATAAAATGCATGGTCAGGCAACGGTGAAGTGGGGTTCAAAAGTGATGTGTAATCAAGCTTTCGCTTCCGCGAGGTGGTTGGCGCTATGCTTTACAAAGAGGATTGGGAGATAGCGATGAGGCGGTGGGAGGCATTCTGGCAGAGGGAAATAATTGACCGACCCGTGATCTGCGTCACTGCGCCGCGACGGAAGCCTTTGCCACACAAGCCTGTTAGCGCACCAGCATCTGTTGAACAGCAATGGCTTGACATAGGTTTCCGAATAGAGCAAGCCGAGTCTGATTTTGCGCGCACCTTTTACGGTGGCGAAGCATTCCCTAACTTCTTCTGCAACTTAGGTCCGGGCATCATGGCTACATTCATCGGTGCGAAACCGAGGTTCGCTAAGGAGACAGTGTGGTTTGAAACGCCGATGGAATGGAACGAGGTTATGAATTGCCTCCGCTACGACGAGCAGAACTTCTGGTGGCGCTTTGTGAAACAGCTCACCGAGGAAGCTTCGGTTCATTTTCGTGATAAGGCTTTCGTGAGCATGACTGACTTGGGTGGCGTCACCGATGTTCTCGCTTCGCTAAGAGGCACACTTAACTTGCTTGAGGATTTCATCGCCATGCCTGAAAAAGTGATCAGGGCTTCGCAACGCATTACTCACCTATGGTTTCGCTATTATAGCGAGCTCGATGAATTGCTCCAAAGGAGGATGTTTGGGCGCAGCGCATGGATGGGTCTTTTCTCATCGGGGACTTGGTATCCGATACAGTGCGACTTCTCCTACATGATTTCTCCGAAGCACTTTGAGGAACTCGTCTTGCCCTTCCTTGAACAGCAATGCCGATGGCTTGATCACTCCGTTTATCACTGGGACGGAGTTGGACAACTTGCGCATCTTGACCTCTTGCTATCGATAGATGAGTTGGACGCAATCCAATGGACGCCCGGCGCAGGTAAGGCACCTGTTGATGATCCGAAGTGGCTTCCATATTACAGGCGAATACAAAACGCCGGTAAGGGTGTGGTGTTGCTTGGAGTTGCTCCGAAGAATGTTGAACACATATTGAGCGAGCTCTCACCAAATGGTTTGGTAATCACAACTCATTGTTCTTCTGAAGAGGAAGCGAAGGACATCCTCAAACTTGCTGAGAAGGCTTGTGTGAAATCTCGCTCATTGCTAAAGTGTCGCGAACTTTGAAGGGGTGGGTGAGGTGACCCGGGAAGCAAAATGCATATGGACTATTGGGCATAGCACCCGTTCGCCCGAGGAGATGATACGGTTGCTTCACTTGAATGGCATCCGAGTGGTTGTGGATGTTCGTCGTTTCCCTAAGAGCACGAAGAGTCCACACTTCAACAGCGAGGCGATCGCAACATGGCTTGCTGAGGCTGGGATTAAGTATGTGTGGCTCGGTGATAAGCTCGGTGGCTACAGGCAGGGTGGCTACGAATGCTATATGAGCACGGAAGGATTTGCTTGTGGCTTACGGCAACTTGAAGAGCTCGCAAAAGAAACATCTGTAGCGATCATGTGTGCTGAGCGTTTCCCATGGATGTGCCATAGGAGATTTATTGCTTCCTCACTTATTTCACGCGGTTGGCGTGTCCTTCACATCATTGATGAAAAGCGCGTCTGGGAGCAGAAGCAAAAGATCGCTCCGTAGATGAAAGTTCCAAAGTGCGTTCTTATCTTCGCTTAGCTGTGTGAGCATTCGTTTTCTTCGGTTTGCTTGCTCTCGTCGGGATGGCTTGCTTTCTGTTTTGGTGCTTCGTCTTCTTCGCGCACTGCTCGTTTGAACTCCCTTATCCCTTTCCCGAGTGCTCCCATAAGCTGGGGCAACCTTGATGCGCCAAAGAGGAGCACTATGGCACCGGCTATGATCAGCGCTTCAGTCACGCCGATGGACATTTTCCCCACCTCCATCTACAAATTGCACATTGGTAGCCTGCCGATTGAATTTAAATGCTACTCTCCTTGACATCCCTATACACGCAGACTCTGTTTCTACCAGTTCGCTTTGCTTTGTAGAGCGCCTTGTCAGCTGCCTCAATAAGGCTAACTTCATCCGTTGCATCGTCTGGGAAGATAGCGACTCCAGCGCTCACAGTGACACGAAGTTCTTTGCCATTGTGCGATATGATCAACTTCTCCTCAACTGACTTTCTAATTCGCTCAGCGAGCGTTAAAGCACCGTTGAGATCCGTATGGGCGCATACTATGAGGAACTCCTCACCGCCATATCTACCAACCAGATCAGAAGCTCGTGCCTCGCTGGCAATCAACTTGGCTAACCCTTGCAACACCTTGTCGCCAGCCAAATGACCGTATGTGTCGTTAAATCTTTTGAAGTGGTCAATGTCCAGCATAACAACTGCGAGTGGATAGCCATACCGTCTCGCCCTTGCGAGTTCTAATTCCAAGTGTTTCTCAAGGTGCCTCCTGTTGGCTATCCCGGTGAGCGCATCGGTGAGCGATAATCTCTCCAATTGCTCATACAGCCTTACTCTCTCAAGGGCTATGGCAGCCTGTTGTGTGAGGAATTCAAGCAGGCGCAGGTCTGGTTGTGTGAACCTGCGTTTGCTGTCTTCGATAAGCAGGACACCTTGCACACCTTTCGCCGAGGTCAAAGGCACGCACATGAGAGAATGCGTCGTTCTATCCGACCACTTCCCCTCCTGCTCTGGGACGATGATTGATTTGCCTGTCAAGGCAACTTGTGCTACCACGCCCCCTTGGCTACTGAGCAAGTAACGCCTTTGTTGTGGTTCCTTAGCAGGTATTGAAGCTATCTCTTCGAGGTATTGCCCATCGTCCGAGACGAAGAAGACCTGCCCTGACTCTGCACCAAACATTTGCATGACCTCTTCAAGTAGCGTATGTGCAAGCCCTTCCGCATCTGGAACGGCTGTTATGGACTTGAGAACTTCTGTCAGCATTTGCAACTGTAGTGTGTGTTCGCTCCTCTCCTTTATTTCGTGTTGCAGTTCTGCTATGTTTGAGCGCATCTGCGAGATTGTGTCTCGTGTTCTTATCAAGTGCTCGTCAAGCGAGTTGCTGAAAAGCCATAGGAGGATGGCTACTGATGAGGCTATAACCACTGAGAGAAAGCCCAAGAACGCTCCGACGACTCCCCCGACGAGGTTTGCAGCGATAGTGCATGCAACACTCCCTATGAGCGCCATCGCAATCATCCTTAAGCGCTCAGTAGATATGTCATGCATCTGCGTTCACCACATCCTTTGCTTGCGGTATGCCAACTCACAAATTATGTTAGCTTCCTCAGGCTATCGGATTGCAACCGTCTATGTTTCATGTGCTGACGCTCCCATGTCGCATGCGCAATAATAATTTTTGAAGGTGATGCCGACGTGGCGGAAATGGCAGACGCGCTGGCCTCAGGAGCCAGTGGGCGATAAGCCCGTGCGGGTTCGACTCCCGCCGTCGGCATGACGATTATCGTTTGTAACGACGCATCACGAGGATTTCCCAAAAGCCTTCCCCTCTTGAACGCACCTCGATGATGTAATGTCCGTCGTCTTCAAGCGCATCTGGTAGTTGCTTTATAGAACGCTCGCAATCAAAGACGATTTGTAGCACCTGCCCCGGACGCATCTGGTTGAGTTTTTCCTTAGCCTTTATCAGGTTGAACGGGAGCACTTCACCCCTAAGGTCAAGAAATGCATCAACCGATAGTGAGTCATGGCTTACCTGCCCAACCCCAAGGTATGTGTCTGCCACAGCTACTATGCTTAACTCGTGGAAGCCGTTTACGGATGAGCTATCTGAATCACCCAAATACAACCATGCCCTCATCGAGTTCATCTTCCCACTTGAGACACTTGTGACGATGTAGATCAAACCTTCCCATGCCAATTGCCCATCCGTTTGAGAAGGTATTGGAGGGACATCGGGATGCGAATGGTATACGCCAATCCATTCCAAGCCTTGAGCCTTTGCGCCCATGTGAGCCATAAGTATCGCACTTGGCTCAATTTCGTATCTGCTACTCTTGGATTCGCTATGCACATTCTTCGTTGGGAAAGCTTTCGTGACTCTCCAAACACTGTCACCATGCTTGCATCCGATAAGCAAACCGCAACATTCATTCGGGTAGGCAAGCAGGGAATGTTCTTTGATGCGCATGTATGCCGACAACGAGACGAACACCTGTCCCATTGAGTTGGCTTGGTTTGCTCCAACGGCGTTGCTTCCGCTGCCATCCATGTAACTCACCTCATGGCAGCACAGTTGCATTAAATCAAGGAGCGCAAAGCACTTCCATGTTGCTATCATAAGTGTGTCACATCAAGAACGGTGAAACTTATGGAGTTGAGAGTCGTCTAATATTTGCACGGGGATAGGACTTGAAGGAGGGCGCTCATGCAACTATAATTTTAAAACGACTGCCGATAATGCCCCGCTAAGGTGAGCGGATCCTTTTGAGGCGAGGTTGGAAAGGAAACTCGCTTTTCAGCGCATGCAAAGGTGGACAGCACAGAGTTGGTGTGGTATAAACACATTTGGCTTTTCATCAGCGGTTGGAAAGAGACGGTAGGTTAACGCTATATGACTGTTGCGAATTTGGAGGTGAAAGGAGTGGCACGAGGCGAAGCCAAAAGTGCCACGAGAAAGAAAATAGCAGGCGGTGGTGGGAGAGCGAGCACCGTGCGCAAACCCGCATCTGATGTTAAAAGTTCCAATAGCTCTGCGTCACGCACAGGGTCAAAGGTGAAGGATACCGTGAAAGCTCGTTCAGCGAAACCTTCAAAAGTTGCGAAGGCGACAAAAACCAAACTCGCAAAAAGCGTTTCGAAGGTAGCGAGCGCGAAGGGAAGCACCAAAGCAAGCAAAGGTAAAACTGCGCAAGGGAAAAAGAGTGCGCAAGGCAAGGTAGCGAAAGGGAAGGCAACAAAGAGGAGCACCGTAGCCAAGGCGAAGGAAACTAAGAAAGAAACGAAACCCACCAAGTCGCTCTCGCAAACGAGTAGAGTTAGAAAGAGGGCAAAGTTAGTGGTTCCCATAGGCGCAGACGACAGGTTCGCCTTTCCCAGCGGGATTGATGAGACGACCGAAAACATTGAAGTTGCGCCTTTAGGCGGAGTTGGTGGTGGTAACGGTTCTGGCGTCGATACCGAGGAGATGAGTTTGGCGACACCTGTTGATGCTCTCTTCAGAGGCAAGCAAAGGCGCCAGCGTAGTGGCATCCCAGACTCGCTAACGCTATGGGGCAAAGAATTGCACAAGCGTCCTCTATTGACACACGAGCAGGAAGTTGAGCTGGCAAAGCGCATGGAGAAGGGTGATGAGGAAGCAAGGCGTATCTTCATCGAGTCAAACTACCGATTGGTTGTAAGCATTGCGCAAAGGTATCGTGGTTGCGGTGTCCCTCTTGAAGACCTGATCCAAGCTGGTAACATAGGTTTGATCCAAGCCGTTGATCACTATGACTGGCGTCAGGGGACAAGGTTCAGCACATGCGCAGTCATGTGGATAAGGCAAGCTATACTCAGAGCCATTGACTCTCATGCGCGTGTTGTTCGCCTATCAATGCGCGTCTCAGAGCAAGTTCACAGGATAGCTGCAGCGAGACAGGCACTCATGCGAGAACTCGGTCGTGACCCAACGATAGATGAGATAGCAAGGCGCGTCCGCTTATCAAAGGAGCGCGTCAAAGAGCTAATGGGATACATGGCTCAAAGGGTTATATCGCTCGATGACCCAGTTGATATTGCGGAGGGATTGGATGCTGATGAAGTCCCTTCCTTCTCCGAGTATCTTGCTGATGATCCATCAAGCAATCCCGAGGAGATAGTAATCAACCGCGAATTCAAGGAAGCCATTGAGGAAGCCATCAGGGAATTGCCAGACAGAACACAACAGGCACTCAAGTTGCGTTTCGGGCTTGAGGACAATGTCATACACACCTATGATGAGATTGGCTATCAGCTTGGCTTAAGCAGGCAGAGGGCGATGCAACTTGTTCAAGTTGGGCTACAACAGTTGCGTGAGCACCCCAAGATAAAGATGCTTATGGCTTCGAAAGACTGACCCCCCTTAGTTGATCATCCTCTTTTGTGGTTTAAGTTTGCGAGGATCCTTTTGCGCATTGCCTCTGCTCGTTCAAAATAATTCCGCAATGGCTCAAGCCCGAATTCTTCGACGATTTCTTTAGCGCTCACTTCGTGGGAGTGAGAGATGAGCATGCACTTGCCCTCTGGGGATGAAATGTCAATTTCGACGGCTGGACCGTAGCGCTCCTTTAGAGCTGTGAACTTCGTGTGATTGTAATCGAGGTGCAATACGACCACATCAAGGTTAAGCCTCCTTGTTACAACTGGTTCGTAGGGCTGTGAGGTGGCGATAACCCTCCCAAGAGGGTCCACCAACATGGCGCCATATGAAGTGCATGCTGATGCTATGAAGACGCTGTAATCGTGTGCCCATATGCGCGTTTGCAGTCCGCCAAGATACATTGAGCAAAAGAACACGATTTCCACCCCTCCTTTTGCCATCCCCTCAATCACATCCTTGAAGTTAAGGTCGAAACAAATGGCACAACCGATTCGCCCAAAGTCACTCTCAACCACAACTGCCTCATCTCCGGGTATGACGCCAGCTTCCATTTCGCCAATTGTTGGGTGCATCTTGTGATATGTTGCCACCACATTTCCTTCCCTGTCTATGAATGCTGCTGAGTTGCGTAGACCATTGTCCCTCTCAACGAAGGGACAAATCACCCAGCAGTTGTGCCTCCTCGCCAACTCGCGAAATGTCTTCACCACTTGACCTTCAATTGTTTCGGCAACCTTCTCCCATTGCTCTAAGGGCACACCGATGAAGGCGAAAACCTCAGGCAATGCCACTATGTCTGGTTTGTCAAGCACGGCTCGGTTGAAGAGCTCTACGGCTGCCTTGAGGTTGCTCTTGACAACTTCATCAGGGTCTGCGGAATGACTGTGAGCACCACCAAATGTTATTGTGCTGACTCGCACATACCTCGCCATTCCCATTCGCTTCCTTCTTCGAGTGTTCATCATGGGTGATTTTAATGCGCCAGTTGCCGTGTGGGAAAAGGCATTCGCTGTGAGCGTGGGCAGTTAATTGGCATGCGCTGTCAAACGGCGGTTACACATAGGTGCATTGAAGTGGCATAATTAGAAAATGAAACGCCTGTGTGCCGAGGATTGCCTCATGCCTTCGTGAAGTCTAAGCAGTGTGCTTGCTGGCGATAGGTGAGAAGGAAGGTTTTTTCTTTCGTTTGGTTAGCAGTTGGCTTTGCCTGATGCGGTTGAGTTGGCTTAGCTACCAAATCCCTCTCGAAAGGGGAGTTGTGTTATGTTCACGGACTCGTTTACGCTCGGTCCTAATGGGCAGTTGATCCGCAAGGGTGATAGGAGCATGCGGCGTCCGAGGTGCGGTATGTGTGGGCGTCCAATTAGAACTATGCTCCCTGGCACTCCTGTCCCAAGTTCCGTCTTGCTTTGCCGAGAGTGCCATAGTAGAGGCGTTCACACAAAGGCGTTTTATGACGATCAAAAGTCGATCAGAGCAAGGCGCAGGCGTTGAGCACGACAAATAGCGAAACTCAAATGAAGTCCATTTAGGGCACGACCTTGTTAAGTGGGTATTCAACGATATCGCATGCACCAGCCTGCTTCAGTCTCGGTATGAGGTCTCTAACGAGGTGTTCGTCCACTATCGCCTCAACTGCATACCATCCTTCCTCGGCAAGGCGCGATATCGTTGGGTGACGCATCGCTGGGAGGATCGAAAGGACTTTGCTCAGGTTATCAGAGTGAACATTGAGCTTGATACCGACCTTCTGCTGAGCGAGCAATGCCCCTTGCAACATCACCGCTATTTGCGTGAGCTTGTTTCGTTTCCATTCATCAGCCCATGCTTGCTTGCTTGCAATGAGCTTTGCGTTTGATTCAAGTATTGTCTCGATGATGCGCAAGTTGTTCGCCAAAAGCGTTGCGCCTGTCTCCGTTAAATCTGCTATGGCGTCTACGAGCTCTGGAACTTTCGCCTCAGTTGAACCCCACGAATACTCCACATGGGCGTTCACACCCCTTGCTTGTAAGAACTTGCGGACGATGTTGGGTAGCTCTGTGGCTATGCGCTTGCCGTTTAGGTCTTCAACAGTTTGATACGGTGAATCCTTGTGGACTGCTATAACGAGGCGCACCTTCCCAAGACCTTGCTTTGAGTAGATTAAGTCTGCTACTTCAACCACATCCGCCTCATTCTCAACTATTTGGTCATAGCCAGTTATACCGCCATCCAAGACGCCCTCGTGCACATACCGAGGTATCTCCTGCGCCCTTAGCAGAACAGCCTTTATCTCTGGGTCATCAACAATTGGGAAGTGTGAGCGAGGTTGTATGTGCACATTCCAACCAGCCATTTTGAGGAGCTGTAGCGTTGCCTCTTGTAGGCTACCTTTTGGCAGTCCGAGCTTGAGCTGTTGCACATCGCTTCACCCCGCTTAAGTTTCGCAGTTCATCATCGTGCGTGATCAGCCAATGATTGCAATGCCAAATTATGCCACGCAGATCAACACCTTTGCAACATCATATCTGAGGTGTCTTGCAGAGGTTGAACTCAGCCACTTGTGTCGGCATCATGTTGACTAAGCGTCATGCGCATGGTATCATTGTAGATGGGTGTTTCGCTGGCACAGTGAGAATTGAGGGTGTTTTAAAGTTCCGTGTTAGTAGCTTCAGTCGGTGGTTGATGAAGAGCTTTTGAACCATGAGCATTTGAAACGAACTTGGCGTAGTGACAGGGTGAACCTGTTGGTAAGCCTTCCGATGCTGTCAAAAGACTTTCCGAAGTTGGTGAGGCAGATGAGAGTGAGAAGGAACAGGCAAAGGAACAACAAGAGCGATGGCAAAGCTTTGGCTTTGTTGAGGAGCGACAGTTTATCTTTGTGCCAAGAGAGGGCGCCCGCTTCAACCGATGGTGAGCAAAAACAGCGAGCGTGGATGCTTTACCTGATGGCGAAAGCGCTCTGCGCGCGAGGCGAGCACGCTCAGGCAGTCAAGCAACTCGAACTTGCGTGCAAGCTCGCTCCAGAGGATGCGTTCTATCACTTTGAGCTTGGCGAACTCTATTTGAAACTTCAGCGCCTTGAGGAGGCAGCAGAGCATCTTGAAGCAGCCATGCTCTGTTCGCCTCTCGATGATTACTACCATGCGCGCTTCGCTGCTGTTTGCGTTCGCTTGGGGAGGCTGGATAAAGCAGCTGAGGTGATGGAGAGGGCGGTGAAGTTGCGCCCGAGAAATGCTTTCTACCGCTACCTGCTCGCCAAGCTTTACGAAAGCCTCAACATGCCAGAGCTCGCAGAGCCTCACAAAAACTTCATCTCCGAGCTTGACAGCTATGACCTGATCTACATCAGGCTCTTCCAAACCGTGTGGATGGGTTACACATGACGGTTTTGGATATTGGGCGGTTGCGTTAGTTTAGCGGTTCTCATTGAGACATAATTGGAATTGGGAGTAATCAGTTGGGCGTTTCAAAAAGAGGTGAAGCAGTATGGCGCTTGCTCGGCGTAGCGTTCTTGAAATATTGCGGGCGAAGGGTAAGCTGACCGACGAACAGATCAAGGAAGCGATGAAGGCGCGTCGTGACACAACGCAACCTATTGAGGAAATAATTGTTCAGCTCGGTATGGTGAGCAAGCAGGATGTGCTTATGGCTAAAGCCGAGCAGATGGGCGTTGAGTTTGTAGACCTCACTCAAATACAGATTGATGAAAGCGCTATGGGTTTGGTGCCACGAGAGCTCATGGAGAAGTATAAAGCCGTCCCGATAAGGATTGAGGGCAACAGGCTCACTGTTGCTATGGCGAACCCACGAGACCTTATGGCGATTGATGACCTAAGGATGCGCACAAGGCTGAACATTAGACCAGTCCTTGCAGACCCAGAGGCGATTGATACCATCCTCTCTGGCGAGATAAGCGGTGCTGCAGCTGCTGGCGGAAGCGTCGCAAGAGACATTGAAGCTGCACTACGAGCCATGGAGAAGGAAGCGGCTGGCAAAGAAAGCAGGCTTGGAGAAGAGCTTGCAGCTGCTGGTCACCTCGCTGACTTGAGTAAGCTTGAAAGGGTTAGCGATGAGGCGCTCGCTGATGAAGCACCCGTGATCAGGATTGTGAACTTGCTCTTCAAGGAAGCCATAAGGAACAACGCAAGCGATATCCATGTTGAGCCACAGCGCAAGGATGTGCGGATAAGGATGCGCATCGATGGTGTGCTTCACGAGTTCTTCAGGCTACCAAAATGGATACACGCACCATTGATAGCCCGCATCAAAATCCTTGCGGACATGGACATAGCTGAGAAGCGTCTGCCTCAGGACGGGCGCATACAGTTGCGCATGGCGAAGAAGCTCTTCGATGTCAGGGTCTCAACAATACCAACAACAAACGGTGAGAAGGCAGTCTTGCGTTTGCTTGATCAAACGAGTGTCCTTATAGGCTTGGACAAGCTTGGGCTGTTCCCAGACGATATCGCCAGAGTTGAATACTTGATCTCTCAGCCAAACGGCATGATATTGAGCACTGGTCCAACTGGTAGTGGGAAGACAACGACACAGTATTCGATCATGCACCGCCTCAACACAACCGAGGTCAACATCATCACGATTGAAGACCCAGTTGAGTATCAGCTTCCCGGCTTAAACCAAGTGCATGTCAATAGGAAAGCTGGGCTAACATTCGCTACAGCGCTTCGTTCTTTCTTGCGTCAGGACCCCGATATCATAATGGTTGGAGAGATTAGAGACTTAGAGACAGCGGACATAGCCATACAGGCAGCTTTGACTGGTCACCTTGTCCTTTCAACACTCCACACTAACGATGCTCCAACTGCTATAACGCGCTTGATAGAGATGGGCGTTGAGCCATTCCTCATAGCTGCGTCAGTTATAGGCGTTATAGCGCAAAGGCTTGCAAGGCGCATATGCCCAAACTGCAAAGAGGAATATGACCCATCGCCCGAAATACTTGCGCGCTTCGGCTATCAGGGCGATGGTGACCAGAAGTTCTATCGTGGTAGAGGTTGCGAGATCTGCAGGCAGACTGGCTACAAAGGGCGTATAGGCATCTTTGAGATCTTCGTTATGAACCAAGAGATCGCAGACCTCGTGTTAAGGAGAGCTCCTTTGACAGAGATAAGAGATGCAGCTATAGCGAGTGGCATGAAGACACTCCTTGAGGACGGCTTCAGGAAAGTGCTTGCTGGGATAACGACCCCAGAAGAAGTCCTTAGGGTCGTTGCAACAGCTGGCTACTAATCGAAAGAACGAAAACTGCTTGTGGAGGTGTGCCATTATGGCTACGGCTGCTGAGAGGCGTGCAAAGGAATTGATGTCGCTTGATGATGTGCACATTGATGACTTGCTTCGAATAGTTGTTGAGAAGAACGCTTCAGACCTTCACTTATGCGTTGGTGTGCCACCAGTCCTACGCATTGATGGCAAGCTATATCGCACGCCATTCATGCCAGCGGAGCCAGCTCAAACGCAACGCCTCATCTATGAGATCCTGACCGATGACCAAATACAGCGCTTTGAGAACGAGCTTGAGCTTGACTTCTCCTACTCGCTCCAGAACATAGCTCGCTTCAGGGTGAATGTTTTCAAGGATAGGGGAAATGTGGCTGCAGCCTTCCGACTAATTCCGAGGCGCATACCGTCAATCAGGGAGCTTGGTCTCCCCGTCATCCTTGAGGAACTCATACTAAAGCCGAGGGGACTGATACTCGTCACAGGTCCAACTGGCTCTGGCAAATCAACGACGCTTGCAGCGATGATCGATCACTTGAACAACACCGATAGCAGGCATGTTATAACGATTGAAGACCCGATCGAATACATGCACACGCACAAGAAGTGCATCATAAATCAGCGTGAGATAGGTCAAGATACACTCTCATTTGCGAAGGCGCTTAGAAGCGCTCTCCGTGAAGACCCCGATGTCATACTCGTTGGAGAGATGAGAGACCTTGAGACTATAGCCACTGCTATAACCGCTGCTGAAACTGGTCACTTGGTTCTGGCGACTCTGCACACGAACAACGCAGCGGAAACGATTGACAGGATCATCGATGTGTTCCCGGCTGAACAGCAAGCCCAAATCAGAGTCCAGCTCTCAAACAACCTCGTAGCCGTCCTCTCTCAGCAACTCCTCCCAAGAGCTTCTGGGAGGGGAAGAGTGGCAGCGATGGAGATAATGATTGCAACGCCAGCAATTAGAAACCTGATCAGGGAAGGCAAGACGCACCAGATACCTTCAATCATCCAAACGAGCGGTGAATTTGGTATGCAGACGATGGACCAAGCATTGCGCGACCTTTACCTTCAGGGCATAATCACATACGAAGATGCAATGGCAAGGGCACAGCGTCCTGAAGAGCTGAAGAAGATGCTCGCAGACGCTGGTGTCCAAGTGAGGTGATGAGTTTATGCCAGTCTTCACATATGTCGCAAGGAATGCTCAGGGGCAGATAATACGGGGCACCGAAGAAGCTGAAAACGCTGAGGTGCTAAAGAAGCTACTCAGGGATAGGGGTTATTGGGTCACACAAATAAAGCAAGAGAAGGAAGCGGTTGTAGCTGCACCTAAGAAGGCAGGTCCAAAGTTCGTTTTCGGTAAAGTCAAACTTGCCCACTTGGCTATATTCTGCAGACAGCTTGCGACTTTGATAAACGCTGGAGTTTCACTTGTGCGAGCTCTCTCAGTCCTTGAGAAGCAGTCGCCGAGCCCTCGACTCGCTCAGATAATCAGGGAGGTCGCCCAAAAGGTCCAAGAGGGGATGTCGTTCTCAAGGGCACTCGCAGATTATCCGAAGGTTTTCTCGAACCTCTTCGTTGGGCTTGTCAGGGCTGGTGAAGTTGGTGGTGTGCTTGATGAGACTTTGGACAGGATGGCTACATTCTTGGAGAAGGATTTGGAGTTGCGCAGGAAAGTCAAGTCAGCAATGACATACCCGACAATCGTCACAATATTCGCTGTCGGTGTCGTCATCTTCCTGTGCACATTTGTTGTGCCCAAGTTCATGAAGTTGTTCGAAGAGCTTGAACTGAAGCCAGAGGAGTTCCCAATCGTTACGCGCATGCTGAAAGCGTTTAGCGACTTCCTCATAACGAAGTGGTGGATGGTTCTAATCGGCGTTGTCCTCTTCGTCATAGCTTTTATCAACTATGTTCGGACTCGCACCGGTAAGAAGCAGTATGACTGGTTGAAGCTCCATGTGCCAATACTTGGACCAATAAACCACATGGTCGCTCTCGCTCGTTTCGCGAGGACATTTGGAACGCTCATTAACAGCGGTGTCCCAATACTTCAGGCTATGGATACATGCGCTGAAGCTATTGGCAATGACATCGTCGCGAAAGCGATAATGGATGCAAGGATGGCGGTTAGGGAAGGTTCAAGGATCGCAGACCCACTCGAAAACAGCAAGCTATTCCCTCCGATGGTTGTCCACATGATCGCAGTCGGTGAGGAAACTGGTTCGCTTGACCAGATGCTCCAAAAGATAGCTGACTTCTATGAGAGTGAGGTTGATGCAAGGCTTGAGAGTTTAGCTGCAACTATTGAGCCAGTGCTCATAGTCATGCTTGGTGGAGTTGTGCTTTTCATCATCCTCTCCGTGTTCATGCCCCTGATCACTATCATCAACAAGCTCTCAGGTGGCGGTGGCGAAGGGGAGGGCGGAGAGTAGCTTATAGCGAACTCACAATCACAGGGTAAAAGTGTGGTAGCTCCGCGATGGATTTCGATGCGCGACTTATGAGACGGATTTTGATTGTGCGTTTAAGTTCGCTTGGTGATGTGCTCTCTGCAACCCCAGTCGCTCAGGCGATCAGGGAAGCCATACCCGATGCCCACATCGGTTGGGCTGTCGAGAAAAGATGTGCACCACTGCTTGAAGGCAACCCATACATCAACCGATTGCACATCTGGGATAGAACATTCTTCGGTCTGCTTAAGCTGATACATGAGGTGCGCTCAGAGCATTATGAGATGGCGATTGACTTCCAAGGCTTGCTCAAGAGTGCCATCATCACGCTCGCCTCAGGTGCAAGGCATCGTGTTGGCTTTTCGGATGGCAGGGAGGGTGCAACATTCGCTCTGACGCACAAGATCGAAAAAGCACCCTCCTTCCACCCATCTGGCATGTCGCTCCAACTTTTGAAAGCTCTCGGAATAGAGGCAGATGTTGAAAAGCACAGGATGCTCATCCCGATAAGTGATACGGAGCGCTGCAAGGTTGAAGAGTTAATGCGGTCACACGGGCTTCGTTCAAAAGGTTTTATTGTCCTTGCGCCAGCTACGAGGTGGGCTCACAAGCATTGGGTTGAAGAGCGCTGGGCTGAATTGGCAAGCGCCGTCTACGAAAGGTGGCACATGAGTAGCGTTCTCATCGGTGGTGAAGGCGATTCGCCTTTGCTCAAACGCATCGCAAACAGGAGTGCTTCATCAGTCCATTTGTTTGCTGGTTTAGTGTCATTGCGTGAGTGCGCATATCTCATTGCACAAGCGAGCGCCCTTATCGGCGTTGATTCATTCCCTGCCCATGTAGGGTATGCTATGGGAGTTCCAACGCTCATACTTTATGGACCGACGAGCCCACTCAAGTGGCGGATGGCAAAAGGAGTCTACATCATTGAGCATGACCTTTCATGCCGCCCTTGCTACAGGCATCCAAAGTGCGACGGGATGCCAACTTGCATGCAAATGATAACGGTTGATGAGGTGCTCAAGGTCCTTGAAAGTGTGCTATAGGCACAAGATGGCTTCAAAGTGAGGTGCTCCCTGTGTATGCCCGAGGATGATAGAAACGCTTGTGGGAGTGCAGAGCTGAAGGAGAAGATAGCCCACGATCTCGTCATAAGGCGTGTGAGGCAAGATGAATTGAACAAACTCGTGAGCGTTTACCTCTCGGCGTATGAAGGGCTTGAAGAATATGCTTACACATCTGGGAGTGAGGTCAGGAGCTACATGCGCTGGCTTTATCGTGGTGACCCTGATGGATTTTTCGTTGCTGAGCTTGATGGCAAGATAGTTGGGTTTGTAGCTGTGCACACGAACTGGTGGGACAAACGGATTGGGCGCACTGCCGAGATACACGAGCTTGTAGTGCACAAGAATTATCAACGCATGGGCATCGGGACAAAGCTTATGAAATGCGCTATTGAACACGCACTTGAATGCGGTTGTAATTTCGTGAGCTTGTGGGTCGGGGCTGAAAATAAAGTTGCAAGGGAGTGGTATCGTAAGCTCGGTTTTGAAGAGGTCGGCGAAGGTTACTACTGGGTGCGGATGGTAAAATGCTTGAGCACAGACCACGCTGAAGAAAATGATTAGTCATTCTCGCCTTTGCCTTTTGTCTCCTCTTGTTGCTCAACTTGCCCTTCCTTCGCTGGTGTGGGTTTCGCTCCTTTTGCCTCTTCAGGCTTCTCCTCAGGTTTCGCTTCCTTTGTTGCCTCTGGCTTCTCTTCCTTTATCGCCTTTGGCTTTGCCTCCTGCGGTATCTTCAACCTAACTATGTCTTGTGGTTTGATGCTCATACCTTCCTCAAGCTCGACGATGACAGCCTTTGCCATATCCTCTTTCACTTCGGTGATGCGAATTATGCCCACCGGTTCCTCGATCACCCTCTCGCCACGAGCTGTTTGGAAGCGCACCCTCCTTAACACCACAAACTCATCCCCGACCCTTACTCCCTCTTTCTCACCCAAGTCAATGTAGACGAACTTCTCCTCAACCGCTCCAACTTGTCCTTCCTTTTGAGTCACTTCAACAGGTTTGGCTACCGTTGCCACTGGGGTTATTCTCGGGCGTGGTGCCCATGTCATTTCTCCACGCAACGCCTTGACGAGTTGAGCTATGGCATCCGAGACAGCCGTTCTGTAAAGCGAGGTATCAAGCACTTGCCTTTCGATCTGCTCTGGTTGGATTGGTGGTGGCTCACGAGATTCAATAGGCATTGATGTGTGTATCGTTTGCTTGCTTACACCTTTACCTTCAAAGCGACTGCTCCAGATGAGCCTTCCAGTGCGACCGTCGAAGAGGCGCGCCTCAACGAATATGCTCACGCTTTGTGTCCTTTCCGTTTTAACTCTCCATATACGCCTGTCAGGAGCTGGGCTTGGTGAGCTCGTCAAGCCTTGACTGATCACCGATATTGCATCAACGCCAGCGATGTGCCCAGCGATCACAGCATCGCAGTTGTGTTTCTCGCATAGCTCCCTTGCGACATCTGTTGGTATGTTACCGCTACGGTATGTCTCCCAAGCTACAGGATCATCAAACATCTCTGGCTTGGCTATAAGCACTTCATCAACAATGCCAGCTTTCCCAATAGCATCAACAACTTGCTCGCCAAATTGCATCACATATGGCTTTATCGCTGGAGCCTCAGCGAAGGGGAACACAAGCAGTTTCTTAACATGGCTCATATCAAGGTGGAGTATCAAGCGTGGCTCGGTCGGTATGTCTTCGATCTTCTCGTAGAGCGAAACGATGTGCTTCAGGAAGCGGCTGTTGGGCGAGTAGAAGAGTATGCGATAGTAATTGCCACCCTTGCTTGAGCGCACAAGCACACTTTGGTTCTGCCGTAGGACATCAATCGGGAAAGGCAATCTCGCCTTCACGGCGCTCGGTATGGGTTGCTCACCCGTGAGGATGTAAACCTCTGTTTCGGTCGTCAGCAACCTCTCAACCTTCGGAAGCTTATCAATCGTTACCCACACAAAGTCCGCTTTTATGGTCTCGCCGAAGATTGAGATCGTTTCTTCATCTGCGTTTGTAACAACGACAAGCAATGGCACCTGCCACACACGCTGGATCTTCAAGTCGGTTATCTCGCGTCCCTCAAGTTCACCGAGTTTTTGTATTGCCTCAAGTGCTGAGTTGTGGCTTGGGGCTGAAATGAGCATGCGCACATACGGCTTGCGTTCAATAACTTTCACATCGCCAGCTATGACCACATCCATGTCTCTAATGAGGCGTATGTCGTAAGGCAAAAGCTCACGGTGCTCAACTGGGAAAGGTTCTTTCGTCCAGTCGATGATGAAGACGATGTGCCTTTGTGCGTTTATCAACTCGCCCGCATGTTTATCGAGTTCGGAAAAGCTGATGAATGTTGTTTGAGCGCCTTCAGGTAACCTGCTACGAAACTCGTTGTATAGCGTAACTGAGTTGGATACGATGGTGATGTCGCCCTTCAAAAACTCAATCAGAGGGCGCTTCCCCAAGAACGCTCGCCTTAACTGTGCACTGCTCACCCCGCTAAGGAAAGCCAAAGCGACAAAACACAACGCAACAGCGTTGAAGTGCCTTCTCATCTTTTCCATCCCTTAACAACCCCCTCCTTTGTTTTGTTTCCGCAAAGAGCCAGCCTCTGCATCACTTAAAGGTTAGCCTATGTGAGTTCTACATGTCAAGCATGTTCACGAGGATTCAGTTGACATCACCAACGCTGGCAAAGGCTTCCTATGCACATCTCTTTCCCATAGGTTGTCTTGAAGCAGCGAATCAAGCATCTGTTTGAGCAACCGTTGCATTCAAATGTGGTTGTTATCGCCTCAAGGCTCGGTAGCTCAAAACCTCTGAACGATGTTCTTTGAGGGATCGCTTCGGCTGCGAGGAGTGCAGCACCTATCGCCCCCATCACATTGAAGTGCTCTGGAACATAAACTTCGCATGTGAGCATCTCCTCGAACGCCTCTTTTATGGCGATGTTGGCTGCGACCCCTCCACATAACACATAAGGTGGTTGGATGGCTCTCCCAGAAACTACATTGGCAAAGTAATTTCGCACGAGTGCGTAGCACAACCCAGCTATAAGCTCCTCGATCGGCTGTCCGGCTTGCTGGCGCAGGATTATATCGCTCTCAGCGAACACAGTGCACCTGCCACCCACTTTTACCTTCTTCTTTGCTCGCCTCGCTATCTCACCAAACATCTCAACCGGTATCCCGAGACGAGCAGCTTGATGGTCAAGGAACGCACCAGTGCCCGCAGCGCATACGGTGTTCATTGAAAAACTCACAGGAATTCCATCTTGGAGCAATATGAGCTTTGAATCCTGCCCGCCTATTTCAAACACAGTCCTTGCATGTGGGATATAATGCCGCACAGCGACAGCGTGAGCAGTCACTTCATTCCGTATCAAGTCAGCACCAACGAATGCCCCGATGAGTTCCCTACCACTGCCAGTCACACCAACTGAAACTATTTTGCCCTTGCATTCCCTCCCAGCATCAGCGAGCATCTTGCGTAGCGTTTCGATCGGGTTGCCGTGCGTCCTTTCGTATGCTTTATAAACAACAGCTTTGCTGTCGGCATCAAGGATGACAACCTTCGCTGAGATCGAACCAACATCGATTCCAAGGAGCATGTCGCGATGGTTTGAGCGATGTTGCGCTTCAACCGCTTTTTGCCTTTGCCCGCCATGCACTGAAACGGATTTGTATTTTTTGAAGGCGAGCGTATCAATGAAAGCTTCGATTCTCACCTTGACGGCGTCTGGTTGAGTGTGTTCGTCAAATGTTATGCTGCATATTGGTGGCAACCCGTATTTTTCTTTGAAGAAGTCAATCGCTCCAACAGCTGTCGCCTCTGGTGTGCACCCGAACACGCTCAGGTGAATGAGCCCATCAACATCCTTTCTGCGTGCTCTAAGAGCTGCTGAGACGGTGATTATGTCAGACCCAGTGACTCGTTGCCCAAGTATCTGCATAGCCTTTCTGTAATTGCCATTGCCCCACAACTCCCCAAACGGGTTGATGAACGACCACCAATCCATAACCCAAACGACGCGCACGCCGAGTTGTGAAGCGAGGAAACGCAAAAGGTCAAACACTGGGAAGCTACTGAGCATCGTCGTGTAGAAGTCACCGATGATGGAAACGCTTATGTTAGCCTTATCCCCGCACACCATCCCCTTCGCCTTGCTGATGGCTTCCTCGTAAGAACTCGCTATCTCCGCCCTTGACCTTGATTTCAAAAGCTTATCGTATGTATCCCTTAAGATGCTCATAGCGCCATCATAGTCGTTCATGACATGCAAGTGCTCAACGACAAACTCGTGCAGTTTAGCATATGCTTTGACTTTCTCAAGCCCCTCAATGATGAGCTTGATAAGCTTGTGTGGCATTGCGCTTCTGTTCGAGAGCTTGCAGAGCAACTTCGCTTCCTTCAGCAGGGATGCGAAAGCTGTGCGGAACATCACTGCTGGGTTGATGTTAACTATCAGCCACTTCACTTCTTTCTCAAAGGAGCTTTCGATCATCGGCTTCATCATCGCGGCTGTGGCGTGCCCGAGCATGCATGTTCCATGCCCACCAGGCACGATAAGCAACTGCCCGCCGTCTTTGGCGCCGATGAGCAAGTCTGCAAGTATGAGCCTGAGATCATAGCACCAGTAATCGAACCCACATTCCTTCGCCACATCCACAGTCTGCCTGTCTGGTGGTCTTGGCGGGATGACATCAAGATCAATGCCTTGTGCTATGTGATGCCAAAGCAGGCTGTATTCACGCATGTAGGAGATATAAGCTTTTACCGATGCGTTTGAACCCAATGCCACTTCCACCTCACCAAATTGATATTGTATCAAAGCCGTGCATGGCTATACTTGAAAGTGAGTTGGCATGCGTAGACTGCATCAACTCAGCCTGAATGAAGCGGGGTGGTCGTGATGGGTGAGATACGCGTTGGGATAGTTGATGTGGACTCAACGCACGCCATTGAGTTTACCAAGCGCCTCAATCACATCGGCATAGATGAAGAGCAGTGGGTAGATGGTGCTAAGGTGGTTTGTTTTTGGGCGGGTCGCTCTGCCATCCGTTCCGAAGAGGAGGTGAACAAGTTCGCCACGATCATGAGGGAAGAACTCAAGGTCAAGCAGGTTGATAACCTGAAGGAGATGCTCTCAATGATAGATGCCGTTATGATTGAATCTGTTGATGGCAGTGTCCATTACGAGCGGGCGCTCCCGTTCGTTGATGCTTGCATCCCAACATTCATAGACAAGCCGTTCACATGCTCGCTTGAGCAAGCGAAGAAGTTAGCAGAGTTGGCAGAACAAAAGAATGTGCCGATCTTCACATCTTCATCGTTGCGCTACGCGCTTGAAGTGCAACACCTGAAGGAGCGAGAAGAAGAGTTTGGCAAAGTCAACGGTGTAGAAGCATACAGTCCAGCTCCATACCATGAGCGCAACCCGGGTTTGTTCCATTACGGCATTCATGCTGTTGAAACGCTTTATGCGCTCATGGGGAAAGGCTGTGATAAAGTTTGGTGTGTATGGCAAGAGGATGCCGAAGTAGTTGTTGGAGCATGGTCAGATGGACGCATTGGTTCAATAAGAGGCATAAGAGCTGGTGCGCTTGGGTATGGCTTCACAGCTTTTTGCGAACGCAAGATATATTCTGCAAACATCGACACTCGTTTCATTTACCGTGAACTGCTCAAGCGCGTTGTGGAAATGTTCCAAACAAAGAAGCCGCCGATTGATATCTCTGAGAGCTTGGAGATCGTTGCCTTCATTGAAGCTGCGATCCGTTCCAGGCATTGTAGTGGTATGCCCCAACCAGTTGTAGTGTGATGCTCTTTGAGAGGTCGTTCGCATAACCCTGAGTAAGGAGGTGCCTTCATGCGCATCATCCTCTACACAGGAAAAGGTGGTGTTGGGAAAACAACCATAAGTGCAGCCACAGCACTTCTTTGTGCAGAGCTTGGCTACAAGACTTTGGTTATGAGCACTGACCCAGCCCACTCGCTATCGGATTCCTTCGATATGCCACTTGGAGGCAAGCCAGTTAAGATATGCGAGCGTCTGTGGGGCATGGAAATAGACCCGTTCATTGAGATTGAGGAAAATTGGGCAGCTGCAAAAGATTACCTTACGGCTCTTTTTAGTTCTCAGGGCTTGGATGAGGTTGCAGCTGAGGAGTTGGCTATCCTGCCGGGGATGGACGAGTTGTTCAGCCTGCTGAAGGTGAAGGGCTTCTACGAGAGCGGTGAATTTGATGTGCTCATCGTTGATTGTGCTCCAACTGGAGCAACAATTCGCTTGCTCAACTTCCCAGAGGTCCTGCAGTGGTATATGAGGAAGCTGTTTCCGGTCGAGAGGTATGTTGTGAGCACGATACGAAAGTTTAAGCGCGAGATCTTTTCGGTCCCGTTACCCGATGAAGCAGTTTTTGAGACAGTCCAGCGCGTGTATTCGAATGTGGATGAGATGCGTGACATCCTCCTCAATTCAAAGGTCACAACGATAAGGCTTGTGCTCAATCCCGAGAAGATGGTTATCCAAGAGACGAGGCGGGCATACACTTACCTCAACCTTTTTGGCTTCCACACCGATGCCATAGTCGCAAATAAAGTTCTGCCCGATGAAGTAACCGATGCATACTTCGACGAGTGGAAGAAAGCGCAACAGGGCTATTTGGAGGAGGTGGAGGCATCGTTTCCGAACTTGCCTATCTTCAAAGTGCAGTTTTACGAGCATGAAGTTGTTGGGCTTGAGAGGCTGCGCAGGATGGCTCACGACATATTTGGCGACGAAGACCCAACGCGTATCTTCGGCGTTGATGAACCGATGCAGGTGGTGAAGGAGAAAAACACTTATAAGCTCATCCTGAGCTTGCCCTTCACAACGCGAAAGGATATTGAGCTTTATCAAAAGGGAGACGAGCTGATAGTGAAGGTGGGCAACTTCAAGCGCAATCTCATTCTCCCGATGACGCTTGCTCGCCTTGAAGTGGCTGGCGCAAAATTCGTCGAAGGAGAACTACACATTCACTTCGTTAGCAAAAGCAGGAAGCATACCGAAGCTTAGTTGGGTTCACTCATTGAATGGTCAAGCGCCAAGCCCGCCAGCTCCTCTCCTGATGCCTCTCTCCCTCTCTATCTTTTGTTGGTAACCGCTTTCCCTGTAGGCTGTAATTGGGTCAAGTGGCACACCCATCTCCTCACGCACAACCATTAGGAGTGGTGTCACATCGGTGTTGAACGCTTCTTGAAGAATTTGTTCAGCCATCACCACATCGCACTTATCTTGAGCCTCCATAAGTTTCCCCCTCGGTATTAAGAGCGCTTTTGCATATGCGGTGTGGATGTTCACGACCGTCTGGATCATCTCCTCGATCTTCGGTTTGATGTTCGCTGCTTGGTCAATCATGTATGCGAAGCTCATCCCCTCTTCCTCAGCTGCGATAAGCTCTTTGAAGATGAGGAAAAGCTCGTAAGGGTTGATAGAGCCGGCGGTGAGGTCATCGTCAGCATATTTCCTGTTGTTGAAATGGAAGCCACCGAGCTTCCCCTCGTCGATTAGGAATGCAACTATGTGCTCAATGTTTGTGCCCTGTGGGTGGTGTCCGAGGTCAACGAGCACCTTCGCCTTCTCACCGCACTTCTGAGAAAGCACATAAGCCATGCCCCAATCTGCGATGTCGGTGTGATAAAACGCTGGCTCGAAGAATTTGTATTCGATTAGCATTGTCATGTCTTCCGGTAACGCCCTTGATATCTCGATCAAGCACTCCGTCATGCGCTGTTTCCTTCTTCGGAAATCATCCTGCCCCGGGTGGTTTGTTCCATCGGCAAACCATAAGCTTAAGGTTTTTGAGCCCACCTTCTTTGCTATCTCGATTGAGTCAAGGATGTGTTGGACGGCTCTCCTTCTGATGTTTGCGTCTGGGTTAGCTATGCTACCGAATTTGTAGCATTGGTCTTGAAACACATTCGGGTTAACAGCACCGATGCTCAAACCCAATTCCTGTGCGTATTCTTTAACCCCGTCCACCTTGCCATCTGGGAAATCCCAAAGGACATGCACCGCCACCGATGGCGCTATCCCAGTCAGCTTGTGGACTTGAGCTGCATCCTCAAGCTTCTCGTAGATGGTAACAGCTGCACCAGGTTGATAGAAGACGCCAAAGCGAGTTCCAGAGTCAGCGTAAGCCCACGAAGGCGTCTCAACTTTGAATGACTTTAACTTCTCCTTCACCCACTCAACATCGATCCCGTTCTCGTAAAGCCTTTCTGCGAGCAGTTTGTATTCTTCCTTATACCGCCGAACCATTTCCTTCACCTCCGATTTCGAGTTTGCTTCAGCTACTAAGCAAGCCCTTCAAGAACGAATTAGCCAGCACCCACCCTTCGTTTTCCTTAGATCTTAAAGGTGCTGTTGTGTGGTTTAGGGTGAGTGCTGGCTTGCGTTAAGGTTTACCTTCAAGCTTACCTTTCGAACGCAGCTTCAAACCTTATCTCCGATGGCTTGAACTGAAGCTTTCGGACGAACTCGCAAGCTTCCTTTGCGCCATGTTCCCTGTCCATGCCACTGTCTTCCCATTCAACGGAGAGGGGGCCGTTGTATCCGATGTTGTTAAGAGCTCTGATTATCTCTTCGAAGTTGATTCTGCCTCTTCCGGGTGAGCGGAAGTCCCAACCCCTTCTCGGGTCTCCGAATGGCAAGTGAGATGATAGTATGCCACTGCGCCCGTCGAGCGTTACGATGGCGTCCTTAACATGCATGTGGAAGATGCGGTCTGGGAACTCGTAAATGAACTTTACAGGATCAACGCCCTGCCAGTGTAAGTGGCTCGGATCGAAGTTGAATCCGAACGCCGGGTGGTAATCAACAGCTTCAAGTGCCTTCCTTGCGGTGTGCAAGTCGAAGGCTATCTCGGTTGGGTGAACTTCAAGCGCAAACTTCACACCGCATGCTTCAAACTCGTCCAAGATCGGCTTCCATGTCTCGGCGAACTTCTTGAAACCGTCTTCGATCATCTGTGGAGGGACTGGCGGGAATGGATAGACGAGATGCCATATCGGTGAACCTGTGAATCCGTTAACCACCTGAACGCCCAAGTTCTTTGCAGCCCTCGCTGTGAGCTTCATCTCTTCGATAGCCCTCTCACGCACACCGTTCGGGTCGCCATCTCCCCAAACATGCGGTGGCAGGATAGCCTTGTGGCGCTCATCGATTGGGTCAAGCACAGCCTGCCCCACCAAGTGGTTGCTTATAGCCCACACATTCAAACCATACCTTGCCAGCAGTTGCTTTCTCTCCTCACAGTAGTTTTTATCCTCAGCAGCCTTCCGCACATCCAAGTGATCACCCCAGCATGCGAGCTCAAGACCATCGTAACCCCACTCACTCGCCTTCCTTGCGAGTGTCTCAAGAGGCATATCAGCCCACTGACCCGTGAACAATGTCACTGGGCGCATCCTTTCCACCTCCCCTTTCAGATGTTATGGTTGTTTGGTTTTGCTTGCCGATAAATATGATACGCCGTGTCGGGCGCTTTGTCAAACGCGCTTTTCAATAGATGCGCAACTGTTTGTTTGATTAGGTGAATGCATCCCAATCAAGCTGTTGGGTGGCATGCGTGCTGTGCTTTACAACGAACAATTTTGCGTTAAACTAATGTTGCGGTTGCGTTGCAGTGGTCTCATGAGTGAAGCGTTATCGTTCATCCACTTCAGTTGTTGGCGATGGTGCTCTTGAAGACCACAAGGAGCGCAAAAGTCCGAATGGTGCGTCACAAGGAGAATAACGCGTTATCATGGTGGTCAGTCAGAGGGGTTGAAAGGCAGTCAACGGCAAGGTGGAGCAGAGCACCATAGAAACGCCTTGATGCGGGTGACTGCCTTTCAATCGCCCCTCTGGCTTTGCCAGAGGGGCAAATTTTTAGTAGGGCAAAATGAGGCAGAAGGTGATGAGACGATGCCGACGATGAATCAGATTGTGAGGGGCGCTCGTAAACCAAAGAAGTATCGCTCGAAGACACCAGCGTTAAAATACAGATACAACGCATTGAAGGGGAAAGTGGTGTATGACCCGCAAGGCGCGCCCATGTTGCGTGGCGTTTGCCTTGTTGTGCGAACGATGACCCCGAAGAAACCAAACTCAGCATTGCGCAAGATAGCGAAGGTGCGTTTGAGCAACAGGCGCGTCATCACGGCTTACATACCGGGGATAGGTCACAACCTGCAGGAGCACAGTGTTGTGCTTGTTAGGGGTGGACGAGTGAAGGATCTTCCGGGCATACGATACAAGATCATAAGGGGAGCGCTTGACTGCGCTGGTGTTGAAGGGCGAAGAAAGGCACGCTCAGTTTATGGTGCGAAGCGCCCGAAGTCTTAATTTGATGTTACGAATTCGAGAAAGAGGTGAAGCGGTAAAATGCCGAGGCGAGAACCAGTTCCACCGAGAGAGATACCACCAGATCCCGTCTACGGAAGCGTGCTCATTCACAAGCTGATCAACCAGATCATGCGCAAAGGGAAGAAAAGCATCGCCGAGAAAATAGTTTATGGTTCGCTATTGCTGATACACCAGCGCACTAAGCGCAATCCGCTCGACATCCTTGCGGACGCCATAAGGAATGTCATGCCAGTTGTTGAAGTCCGTCCAAGGCGAGTTGGCGGTGCAACATACCAAGTGCCGATGGAAGTTCGCCCAACAAGGCGAGTTAGCTTAGCACTGCGATGGCTCGCACAGGCAGCAAGGCAACGGAAGGGAAAAACAATGGCTCACAGGCTTGCAGATGAAATAATCGATGCATCCAATAACCAAGGTGGAGCCGTGAGGATAAAAGAAGAAGTCCACAGGATAGCTGAAGCGAACAGGGCGTTCGCACATTACCGATGGTTCTAATGTCGGAGAGACGGTGGTATGTTATGAGCAAGGCAGAAGAAGTAGTGCCACTTGAAAGGACAAGGAACATAGGCATAGTCGCCCATATAGATGCGGGTAAAACAACGACTACAGAGAGGATTCTGTTTTACACAGGGCGTGTCCATCGCATCGGGGAAGTGGATGAGGGAACTGCAACTATGGATTGGATGCAGCAGGAAAAGGAGAGGGGCATTACCATAACTTCAGCAGCAACAACATGCTACTGGAGAAGGAAAGTAAATGGCGAAGAGAAACTGTTCAGGATAAACCTTATTGATACGCCCGGGCATGTGGATTTTACAGTTGAAGTTGAGAGGTCGTTGAGAGTCCTTGATGGCGCTGTGGTTATCTTATGCGGAGTTGGTGGAGTGCAACCGCAGACTGAAACAGTCTGGCGGCAGGCAAACAAATACAGTGTGCCGAGGATCGCTTACATAAACAAGCTTGACAGGACAGGGGCTGACTTTCACTCGGTAGTTCACCAGATGCGCGAACGCTTGAAATGTAAGGCTGTCCTCGTTCAGATACCTATTGGGCAGGAAGAGGACTTCAAAGGCGTTGTAGACCTCGTTGAATATGAGGCTGTCTACTGGGAAGACGAGCTTGGAACTGTGATCCGCAGGTGTGCTATACCAGAAAGCATAGAGCCTATTGCTGAGATCTTTAGAAAAGCCTTGATTGAGTGGATTGCTGAGGTAGATGATGAAGTGCTCGAGACATACCTTGAGGAGGGAACAGTCCAACCGCAGGTTCTTAGAAATGCCATAAGAAGGCACACGCTAAATGGGACAATCGTTCCAGTCCTTTGTGGTGCGAGCCTCCAAAACAAAGGTGTTCAACCGCTACTTGATGCCATAGTTGATTATTTGCCATCACCTTTGGATATAGGTTTTGTTGAAGGCGTCGACCCAAAGACGGGGGAGAAAATAAGGAGGCGTTTGGTCAAAGAAGAGCCATTTTGTGCATTGGCTTTCAAGATACAAACAGACCCGTATGTTGGACGATCAACATATGTTCGTGTTTACAGCGGCGCAGTTAAAGCGGGAGATGTAGTTTACAACTTCTCAAGAGATTGCAAGGAGCGAGTATCGCGGATATTGCGCATGCATGCCAATTATAGGGAAGAAGTTGATGAAGCGGTTGCGGGAGACATCGTTGCGTTGGTTGGTCTGAAAAATACATTCACTGGGGACACAATAGGAGATGTAAAGCATCCAATTTTGCTTGAACATATAGAGTTTCCAGAGCCTGTGATTATGAAGGCTGTTGAGCCAAAGACGAAGGCTGAAGAAGAAAAGTTGATGCAGGCACTCCAAAAGCTTGTTCACGAGGATCCAACACTTTTGCTAAAATTTGACAAGGAGACTGGTCAAACTATATTGGCTGGTATGGGCGAACTCCATCTTGAGATAGCCGAAGATAGATTACGAAGGGAATTTGGAGTGGAAGCAAGGTTCGGACAGCCTCAAGTTGCCTATCAAGAAACAGTTCTTAGTTCTGCTGTGGGAGAGGGCAAATATATCCGTCAGACAGGCGGGAAAGGGCAGTATGGGCATGTGGTTCTGTTGGTGGAACCGAGGAAGGGAAAGGGGTTGGAGTTCGAAAATATGATAAAAGGTGGAGTAATTCCCGATATTTTCATTCCGGCGATTGAAGCTGGTGTCAAGGAAGCTGCCGATAGAGGCGTTTTAGCTGGGTATCCCGTTGTAGATGTCAAAGTTTCCCTAATCGATGGCTCCTATCATGAGGTCGATTCGTCCGAAATTGCGTTTAAACTCGCTGCAATGATGGCTTTCAAAAACGCTTGTAGGAAAGCCAAAATGACTCTCCTTGAGCCGATAATGAAACTTGAGATCATAACTCCGAAGGAGTATATTGGGGATGTTTTGGCGGATTTGAATTCAAGAAGGGCATCGATAAAAGGCATGAGGGAAGGCGTTGGAGAGGTGTATATTATTGACGCAGAAGTTCCTTTAGCTGAGGTTTTTGGCTACGCTACACAGCTTCGTTCGTTGACACAAGGGAGGGCAATCTATACAATGGAACCAAGCCACTACGCTGTGGTTCCTCAGGATGTGGCTAAACAAATCATACAGAAGCGTGGTTATGGTTCTCTTGACATCTATTTGCCCATGATGGATAGCGAAGCTATTGGCACCAGAACTTGACAAATGGGGGGAGAAAATGGGACATGCCTGCTGAACGCATCCGCATAAAATTGAAAGCGTTTGATCACAAGTTGATAGATAAATCAGCTCAAGATATCGTTAGGGTTGCCCGAGAAACTGGGGCAAAAGTGCGTGGACCTATACCGTTACCAACTGATAGGAAAGTTTGGTGTGTCATTCGGTCACCGTTTATTGACAAAGAATCTATGGAGCATTTTGAAATGAGAATCCACAAACGGCTGATTGATGTGATCGGAGCAACACCCAAAACTATTGAAGAACTTAGCAAACTTGATTTGCCAAGTGGAGTGGATATCGAAATCAAACTATAAACGGGGGATCTGAAATGGGTGCGCCAATCAAGGCAATAATTGGACGAAAAGTTGGTATGACTTCCATTTTTTCGCCTGATGGACAACATATACCTGTGACAGTGATACAGGCAGGTCCATGCTATGTTGTTCAAAGGAAAACCATCCAAAAAGATGGGTATTCCGCCATTCAAGTTGGCTATCTGCCAGTCAGAGAACGGAAGGTAAACAAACCATTGTTAGGTCACTTCAAAAAAGCGCGGCTACAACCTATGCGCTTTTTGTGCGAGTTTCGTGTCCCTGAGGAAATGGATATTGAAGTTGGGACAGAAATAACAGTTGAGGCATTTGAACCGGGAGATGTCGTGAAAGTGACTGGGACTTCAAAAGGTAGGGGATTTGCTGGTGTGATGAAACGATGGGGCATGAGCGGACAGAGGGATTCGCACGGCTCAAGGTATCATCGTCAACCTGCGTCACTTGGACCCCAAGGTCCTCAGCGGGTCTTCAAAGGTCACCGAATGCCTGGCAGATATGGAGGAAAAACGGTGACAATTCGGGGCTTAAAAGTTGTGGATGTCGACCCCAAAAACCATCTGTTGTTGATAAAGGGAAGCGTGCCCGGGTGGAGAGGGAGTTTGGTTAAAATACAGGCAGAAAAGTAGGTGAATACGCATGGATATCCCAGTGTATAACATTCAGGGTGAAAAAGTTGGAGTTTACACTATACCAGATGAATGGTTAAATGTCAAGATAAATAAGGCGTTAATACACCAAGTCATTGTATCGCATCTGTCAAACAAACGACAAGGAACTCATTCAACGAAGACAAGGGGTGAAGTTAGAGGCGGAGGTAGAAAGCCTTGGCCTCAAAAGGGAACAGGAAGAGCAAGACAGGGTTCGATTAGAGCTCCGCAATGGCGTGGTGGTGGGAAGGTTCATACTCCAAAGCCGCTTGACTGGGATATGAAAATTAACAAACAAATGCGAAAACAAGCGATAAAATTTGCTTGGATTGACAAGATAAGGAGTGGTAATGTTGTGCTGATTGACAATTTGGCTTTTGAGGAACCTAAAACGAAACGGATGTATCAACTCCTTCAAAAATTGGGTATAGCCGGCAACAAAGTTTTGCTACTCATGAGGGACTTTGACGAAAATGTCTATTTATCCGCGAGAAACTTGCAAAATGTATACATGTTGCCATATTATCAACCATCTGCATACGATTTGATCAATGCCGAAAAAATATTGACAACATGTGATGCAATGGATGCCATAAAGGAGAGGATTGCACCATGACCAATATCCGTAGAGACCCAACTAACATAGTAATTTGCCCAGTATTGACGGAAAAAAGTGCAAGGCTTGCTGCCGAGTTGAATCAATACACATTCAAAGTGAGATTAGATGCAACAAAGCCAGAAATTAAGCAAGCTATTGAGAAGTTGTTTGATGTTGATGTTGAGTGGGTTAATACGATGATTGTAAAAGGAAAGCAAAAAGGATTAAGATGGCTGAATCGCGGGAGAACACCAAGGTGGAAAAAAGCCATAGTGAAGGTTAAGGAAGGGCAAAAAATAGAGCTGTTTGAGGTTTAATTTGGAGGGATGGGTATGCCAATAAAGCTTAAGAAGCCAGTCACACCGGGGCAAAGGTTCATGACGGTTTCAACTTTTGAAGAAATAACGAAGGAAGAGCCAGAGAAATCATTGATTGAGCCACTGAAAAAGCATGCTGGGCGGAATAATCAAGGGAAGGTTACAGTTCGCTTCAGAGGCGGGGGAAACAAGAGGTTCTACCGCATAATTGACTTCAAAAGGGACAAAGATAACATTCCCGCAAAAGTTATAGCAATTGAGTATGACCCAAACAGATCTGCAAGGATCGCACTGCTTGAATATGCAGACGGGGAGAGACGATACATTTTGTGGCCTGAAGGGGTAAAAGTTGGGGACATACTCATGTCTGGGGAGAATGCAGAGATACGCCCAGGAAATGCTCTACCACTTGAAAAAATTCCCGACGGAACTTTTATCCACAATATTGAACTTGAACCAGGAAAAGGAGGGCAACTTGTAAGGGCAGCAGGCACAGCAGCACAGCTTATGGCAAAAGAAGGCAAGTATGCTCATGTCAAACTGCCATCTGGAGAGGTTCGTTTGATCAATATCAAGTGCAAAGCTACAATTGGCAGGGTCGGAAATGTTGACCATGAGTTAATTGTGATAGGAAAAGCTGGTCGAGCAAGGCATATGGGCTGGAGACCGCATGTGAGAGGTAAAGCTATGAATGTTGACGACCATCCACATGGTGGAGGAGAGGGGAAAGCACCAATCGGTATGCCTGCTCCGAAATCGCCATGGGGATGGATAACTTTGGGTGTGAAAACAAGGAAGCCAAGAAAGCCTTCAAACAAGCTCATAGTTAAGAGAAGAAGGATCGGATATGGTGACAGGAGATTGAAAGAGCAAAGATAACCTTGACAGGAGGTGAGCGGAGTGGGACGCTCTTTGAAGAAAGGTCCATATTGTGACCCAAAACTTCTAGAAAAAATAAGGGAGATGAACCGCACGGGGGCTAAGCAAGTCATAAAGACATGGTCACGACGCTCAACAATTTTCCCAGAAATGGTGGGGCATACCATAGCAGTTTATGATGGAAGAAAGCATGTTCCCGTTTACATTACTGAAGCAATGGTGGGGCATAAACTCGGCGAATTTGCTCCTACAAGGGGGCACAGAAAGCATGGCGAACCTACAGAGCGTTCGACAGCATTGAAGTAGGAAGGGTGAATCACAATGAACGAGGTAGAAAACGAAGTCAAAAGGGAAGTGAGGAGCGTTGGACGCTATATCCGTGTCTCTCCAAGGAAGGCTCGCAGGGTAGCTGAGTTGATCAAGGGAAAGCAAGTTGAAGAAGCTGCAAATATTTTGTTAATGACTCCGTCGAAGCCTGCAAGGTATATTTACAAATTGCTTAAATGTGCCATCGGAAACGCCGAAAACGATTATAACCTTGATGTCGAGAGATTGTATGTGGCAAATGTCATCGTAGACCAAGGTCCGATGCTGAAGCGCTGGATACCAAGGGCAAGAGGCAGAGCAGACAGGATACGCAAACGAACGAGCCATATAACAGTGGTGATTGAATCAAAGGAGGAATGATGCTAATAACATTCGAAAATGCAGAAAAGAGATGCAATGAGAGCACTCCATTTAACTGATGCGTGAAAAGTAAACTTGGAAAATTTATGGTAAAATTTGGAAAGTAAGGAGGAGAGGAATATGGGGCAAAAAGTTAACCCTATTGGGCTTAGAATCGGAATAAATAAGGAATGGCAAAGTAAATGGTTTGCAGATAGGCAATACAGGGAATATCTATGCGAGGATTTGAAAATACGAGATTATATCAAACAGCAATTCAAAAACGCAGGAATACCTAAAATTGAGATTGAACGAAAATCAAAGCTTGTCATAATAACGATATGGGCAGCGCGCCCGGGGATGGTTATCGGGCACGGAGGCAGAGGAATTGAGCAATTGAGGCAAGAACTGACGAAAATGACGGGGCGTGAAATTCACATCACTGTTAAAGAGGTTGAAAATCCTGAATTAGAAGCTCAACTCGTTGCCGAGAACATAGCTCAGCAGATTGAAAGACGCATTTCTTGGCGAAGGGCAATGCGTCAAGCTATTTTGAGGGCAATGAATGCTGGCGCTCAGGGCATAAAAGTAACCGTTGGCGGAAGACTTGGCGGGATTGAGCTTGCAAGGGACGAAACTTTGATGGAAGGCAAGCTCCCGTTGCATACCCTTAGAGCCGATATTGACTACGGATTTGCCGAAGCTAAGACGAAATACGGGATGATAGGTGTTCATGTGTGGATTTATCGCGGAGACATCATAGAAAAAGCCGAGGAAAAGTTGGTGCTCGCAGCGAAAGCTGGAAAGCCTATATCGCCTCGCCTTATTGTTGCTACAACCGAGCTTGAGGGGGAGATTGAAGATGTTACAGCCGAGGAGGCGTAAATATCGCAAGGAACAACGAGGAACATGCAAAGGGAAAGCGACAAGGATAAACACGATTGTTGAGGGTAACTTTGCCTTACAGGCTATTGAACCTGGTTGGGTGACTGCTCGTCAAATAGAAGCAGCAAGAATAGCAATCGCAAATTATGTTAGAAGGGAAGCAAAAATATGGATTCGCATTTTCCCGTATAAACCAGTGACAAAGAAGCCAACGGAAAGTAGGATGGGTGGAGGTAAGGGAGACCCTGAAGAATATGTGGCTGTTGTTAAGAGAGGGACAATATTGCTTGAAGTTGGTGGAATTTCAAGTGATACGGCTATAGAAGCGTTGAGGCGTGCTTCTCATAAATTACCAATAAAAACTCGCATTGTTTCGAAAGAGGTGTTACCTCATGCCGGATGAAAAACGCCGTGAGGAATTGCAAAGGCTTAGGCAATTACCAACTCAAGAGTTAATAAAAGAGCTCGAAGAAACGAGGAAGGAATTGTTCTTAACGAGAGCACAAATAGCCACATTTAGCCAAACTAATGTTGCTCGCGTGAAAACTCTCAAGAAAAAAGTCGCACGGATTCTTACAATACTGCGAGAAAGAGAGTTGCTTGGAATTGAGTAGTTTCGGTCAAAATTGCTCAGAAAGGAGTGCTGAGTGAATGAGTGAGCAAAGGGGGAAGAGGAAAAGAAGGATCGGGGTTGTTGTAAGCGATAAGATGGATAAAACAGTTGTTGTTGTCGTTGAAAGGTTAGTGCGTCATCCTTTATACAAAAAAGTTTTGCGAAGGAGAAAAAAGTATTATGCTCATGACGAGAATAATGAATGCAAAATTGGTGACATTGTGGAAATTATGGAGACAAGACCGCTAAGCAAGTTGAAGCGCTGGCGAGTCGTGCGAATAATTGAGAGGGCGAAGACAGTAGCGCCTCTTGTTGACAAAGAAGTTGTTGAAGAAACTGCAGTGGCTCCACCAGAGCTTGCAACCCCCTCCGAGCAAACAGAACAGGAAGTTGACGAAAACAGGGGGTGAAGTGTTGTGGAATTGATTAGACCTGAAATGATAAGGAATATCGCCCTGATTGGGCAAGGTGGTTCAGGTAAAACAACATTGGCTGACGCTATGTTGTGGGTGACAAATGCTGTTGACAGGCAGGGAAGAGTAGAGAAAGGAACAAGTGTTTTTGACTATGAAGAGGACGAAAAACAAAGGCAACATAGTATAAACCTTGCAGTCGGGCATTGCGAGTGGGATGGTGTTTTGATCAACATAATTGACACTCCCGGTGGCATCGATTTCGTTGGGGATGCATATGCAGCTTTGAGAGTTGTTGACGGTGTTATTGCAGTGATAGATGCTGGTGGAGGAGTAGAGTTCCAACTTGAAAGATTGTGGGCAAAGGCAAGTGAATATGGGCTTTCGAAAATAATTTTCGTGACGAAAATGGACAGCGAAAAGGCGGATTTTGAGATTGTGGTTTCCCAAGCCAAAGAAAGGCTAAAAACAAATATAATCCCGTTAACCATCCCAGTTGGGCAACGCTCAGAGTTCAAAGGAGTTGTCGATGTTTTGACGGGGAAGGTGTTCACATTTGACAAAGGTGACCATAGTGCTGGCGAGGAGATGATTGGGGAAGTTGAGGGAAAATTGGAGAAATATAGAGAACAGTTGGTAGAGGTGGCAGCTGAAAGTAGTGATGAGTTGCTTGAAAAATACATTGAGGGAAAGGAATTAACGGGAGAGGAGATTGAAAAAGGGTTGATGAATGCCATATTTGCTGGCTTGGTGATACCTCTTTTCTGTGGGTCAGCTACTCAGTGCATTGGCATTTCATGCTTACTTAATGCTATTGTAAAGTTTATGCCATCGCCAGTTCAGCGCCAACCAGTTGAGGCTAAAACGCTGGATGGTGAGAAGACAGTTAAGCTGAATGCTGACCCTGAGGGTGAGTTTGTTGCATTGGTTTTCAAGACGGTGTCTGATCCATATGTTGGAAGAATCAACTACTTTCGTGTGTTTTCTGGGACGGTTACATCAGATTCCTTTGTATTCAATGCGAACGAAGGTAGGAGGGAAAGGGTAGGACAGTTGTTCATACCTCAGGGTAAAAGCCTTGAATCAGTTGGGATGGTTCGTGCAGGGCAGATTGCAGCTGTTGCCAAGCTTGAGATAACACGCACAGGGCACACACTTTGTGATGAATCACATCCAGTTTTGCTTCCACCGATAGAATTTCCAACACCAGTGATGGAACTCGCAGTCCACCCTAAGACAAGGGGAGATGAAGATAAACTGCTAAGTGGCTTACAAAAATTGCGGGAGGAAGATGGAGCTTTCAAATGGTATAGGAACAATGAAACTGGCGAGACAATCATTGCAGGTTTGGGCGATTTGCACCTTGAAGTAGCAGTTGAGCGGTTGAAGCGCAAATTCGGCGCCGATGTTGAGGTTACTTTGCCCAAAATACCGTATAAGGAAACGATACGGAAGAAAGGACGAAGCGAAGGGAGATACATACGCCAAACTGGCGGGCGAGGGCAGTATGGTGTTGTTTGGCTCGAAATAGAGCCTTTGGAAAGGGGCAAAGGCTTTGAGTTTGTGGATGCCATAGTCGGAGGCGTTATACCAAGTAAGTTTATCCCTTCCGTTGAAAAAGGGGTAATTGAGGCAATGCAGCAAGGTGTTCTTTCAGGATATCCAGTTGTGGATGTGAAAGTTACACTTTTTGATGGCAAGTATCACGAAGTGGACTCATCAGACATAGCGTTTAAGAATGCAGGTAGCATTGCTTTCCGCAATGCCATGCTTCAGTGCGATCCTTACTTGCTTGAGCCGATAATGGAAGTTGAGATAATAGTGCCAGAGGAAAACATGGGAGATATAATTGGGGATTTGACGAGCAAAAGGGGTAGAATCTTAGGTATGGAAGCGATAGATGGGATGCAGAAGATCCGTGCTTTAGTCCCACTTGCAGAAATGCAAAGATATGCAGCCACTTTGCGGTCCTTAACGAGGGGTCGTGGTCAATATTCCATGAAGTTTTCTCACTACGAGGAAGTTCCACCTCATCTGGCTGAGAAAATAATCGCTGAATCTAAGAAAAAAGAGGAACAAAAGTGAAGGGTGAGGAGCCATGATAATGCCACAAACAAGGCTTAAAGTCGCTGATAACTCTGGGGCAAGGGAAATAATGTGCATTCGTGTCTTGAAAGGTGGGAGTAGTAGATATGGCAATATTGGGGATGTGATTGTTGCTTCTGTCAAAGACGCTGTTCCTGGGGCTGCTGTTTCAAAGGGCGATGTGGTGAAAGCTGTTATTGTGCGCACAAAATATGGAATTAGGCGGGCGGATGGGTCATATTTGCGGTTTGATGAAAACGCAGCAGTTATTGTTGACCACCAAAATAATCCGATAGGAACGAGAGTGTTTGGACCAGTAGCAAGGGAGTTGCGAGATAAGCAATTTCTGAAGATAATCTCCCTCGCACCTGAAGTTGTTTGAGGTGATCAAAATGCCAAGTATGGGCATAAAAACTGGGGATACTGTTGTAGTGATCTCTGGGGTTGACAAGGGAAAAAGAGGGAAAGTTATAAAAGCTATGCCGAGGGAAGGGAAAGTTGTAGTGGAAGGGGTTAACCTGCGTTGGAAACATCAGAGATTTCAAAGGACGAGAACAATGCAGGTCCAAAGTGGGCGTATCCAAGTTCCTTTGCCAATACCAAGATGCAAAGTTATGCTTGTATGCCCTCGCTGTGATAACCCAACACGGATAAAGAAAGTGTTTTTGCCAGATGGAAGGAAAGTGCGTGCTTGCAAAAAATGCGGTGAATTAATTGACGAATGAGGTGGATGAAAGGTGTCCGCAGGAGGCTATAAACCACGGTTGAAAGAAAAATGGGAAAAGGAAGTTGTTCCGCTTCTGATGAAGCAGTTTGGATACAAGAATGTCATGCAAGTTCCCAAACCCGTTAAAGTAGTGATAAATGTGGGGGTTGGAGACGCAAAAGAAGATACGAAATACTTGGACTCAACCATAAAGGAGCTCTCAATGATAACTGGTCAAAAACCTGCTGTAAGGAGGGCTAAAAGGTCAATTGCTGGATTTAAGTTGCGAAAGGGTCAGCCAGTTGGATGTGTAGTGACACTGAGGCGAGCTCGCATGTGGGAGTTTCTTGATAGGTTGATCAACGCTGCTTTACCTCGTATTAGGGATTTTAAGGGGTTGCCTCCCGACGCTTTTGATGGGCATGGCAACTACAACATCGGAATCGAAGAACAGTTAATTTTCCCAGAAATAAGCTATGATGACATCGCTAAGGTGCGGGGGATGAACATCACTATAGTCACAAGCGCAAAGACCGATGAAGAGGCATTGGCTTTGCTCAAATCTCTTGGGATGCCTATCCGTGATGCTGGGAAATAAGTGCCGAGGTGAGGAAATATGCCGAGAAAGGCATTGGTAGTAAAGGCTCAAAAGGAGCCGAAGTTCAAAGTGAGAAAAGTGAATCGATGCACACGCTGTGGGCGGGCAAGAGCATATATTCGTCAATTCGGCTTATGCAGGATTTGTTTTAGAACACTCGCAAGCCAGGGGCTGATCCCGGGGGTTAAAAAAGCAAGTTGGTAAAACAATACTTTAACTGGGGGTGTTTGATTAAATGGTAGTTACTGATCCAATTGCCGATATGCTGATAAGAATCAAAAACGCATCGCAAGCCCGTCTAAGTAAAGTCCGCATACCCGCATCTAAGATAAAGCGAGAAATAGCCAGAGTTTTGAAAGAAGAAGGATATATTGCTGACTATAAGTTTATTCGTGATAACAAGCAAGGTATTTTGATCATTTACCTTCGCTATCTTGACGGAAAAAAGCCAGTAATAACAGGGGTTAAACGGATAAGCAAACCTGGAAGAAGGATTTATGTGAAAGCAAACGAAATACCAGTAGTGCAAAGTGGCTTAGGTATAGCATTGCTTTCAACATCCCAAGGCATAATGACTGATGCACAAGCTCGTAAAAAAGGCATCGGAGGCGAACTTTTGGCATATGTTTGGTAGTGTGTGGAGGGATGAGTAATGTCGAGGATTGGAAGGAAACCTATACCAATTCCCGAAGGTGTTAAGGTGGAAATCAATAACAATACTGTGGTCGTCGAAGGACCGAAGGGGAAACTTCAACAGTCCTTTCACCCGGACATGATAATTCGCTCGGAAAATGGTCAAATAATTGTAGAACGCCCATCGGATAACCGATTTCATCGCTCATTGCACGGTCTTACAAGGACTTTGATTGCCAACATGATCGAAGGCGTAACTAAAGGTTTTAGGAAAGTGCTTGAAGTTCGTGGCATGGGCTATAGAGTGGAATTAATAGGCGAAAACAAGTTGAGGCTAATGTTGGGATTCTCCCACCCTGTCGTCTTTGAAGCTCCGCAGGGTATAACATTCAATGTTGAATCCTTTACACCAACACAACAAAATCAATACTTATCAGCAAAAATAGTTGTTAATGGGATTGATAAACAACTCGTTGGAGATGTGGCTGCAAGAATAAGAGCTTTGCGTAAAGTTGAACCTTACAAAGGAAAAGGTATAAGATATGAGGACGAAGTTGTAAAATTGAAACCAGGTAAACAAGCTAAAGGTAAGTAAGCGAGGGATTACATATGGCGGTCAAGTATAAGACAAGAAAAGAGCGCAGACAAAGAAGGCATTGGCGAATAAGGAAGAAAATTTTTGGAACTCCAGAGAGACCACGATTATCGGTCTTTGGAAGCCTCAATCACATGTATGCGCAAATAATTGACGATACGAAAGGACATACTCTTGTTTCAGCATCAACTCTTGACAAGGAATTGAGGGGAAAGTTTAAGCATTCGGGAAACACAGAAGCTGCAAGAGAAGTAGGGAGGCTTATAGCCAAGAGAGCGATTGAAATGGGAATAAAAAAGGTTGTTTTTGATAGGGGAGGGCATGCCTACCACGGGCGTGTCAAAGCACTTGCAGAGGCTGCAAGGGAAGCCGGATTAGAATTTTAAAGGGGGAGTAAGGAAAAATGGACCTGCAATGGGAAGAAAAGCAGTATGAGGAAAAAGTCGTGGAAATTAGAAGGGTTTCTAAGACGCACAAGGGTGGTAAAAGACTCTCTTTTCGGGCGTTGGTTGTGGTTGGAGATGGCAAGGGGAGAGTGGGAGCTGCCATCGGGAAAGCTTTAACTGTTCCAGAAGCGGTCAGAAAAGCATATGAAAGAGCATGCAAAGAAATGTTTGAAGTCCCTTTAGTAGGTGACACAATACCCCATGAAGTGGTCGGGAAAGCATGCACAACGAAGGTTTTGTTGAAGCCAGCGAGTGCGGGCACTGGTGTTATTGCAAGTAGCCCTGTTAGGGCAGTGATGGATGTGCTCGGTGTCCGTAATGTATTGACAAAGACATTCGGTTCAAGAAATAAAGTGAACACTGTATGGGCAACGCTTGATGCCTTGAAACAATTGCGTTCGCCTGAAGAAGTTGCAAGAATCAGGGGGAAAAAATTGAGTGATCTACCAATACCAGCCAAAATACGAAGGAGGCTCGTCCAAAGTGAGTTTGCAGAGCAACAAATCCAAGAAGAAGTATCTAAAAATACGCCTAAAGAAGAGCCTGATAGGATACCCGAAGGACCAGAAGGCTACAGCGAAAGCGTTAGGATTGACCAGGATTAACCGCGTCGTTATAAAACCAGATAATCCATGTATTCGTGGGATGATAAGAAAGATACAACATCTTGTTGAAGTAAGCGAAGTTTAGTATAAATTGAAAGGAGTGTGTGATATGCTGTCGCTTAGTTCTCTGAAACCTCCTGCAGGAGCTAAGCATAAACGCAAACGAGTCGGCAGAGGTATAGCAGCGGGGCAAGGAAAGACATGTGGTCGTGGCACAAAAGGACAAAAAGCAAGGGAAAATGTCCCACCTTGGTTTGAAGGGGGACAGACACCGCTTTACAAAAGGGTGCCTAAATTGAGAGGCATATCAAAGAAAGCAATGCCAAGAGAACCGTTTCGCAAACACTATGCTATAGTGAATGTTAAGCAACTTGAGTGTTTTGAACCGTATACCGAAGTAACACCCGAGTTGTTGGTTGAAAAGGGTATAATTGACAAAATCGGGGATGGATTGCGTGTGCTTGGGGATGGTGAGTTGACGAAACCGCTTATAGTTAAAGCACACCACTTTAGCAAAACTGCGAAGCAAAAAATTGAAAAAGCTGGTGGGAAAGCTGAGGTGATCGCTTGATGCGATTGCTTGAAAACGCAAAAGCAGCATTGAAGTTACCAGATTTACGGGCAAGAGTAATTTTTGTATTCGCTATGTTCGCTGTTTATGCGTTTGGTGCTCATGTGCCAGTTCCTGGAGTTGATACCAAGGTATTGGGAGAAGCATTTGCTCAAGGTTTTGGTGGCGGGTTGTTGAAGTTAATAAATCTGTTTTCTGGTGGAGCATTGAAACGATTTTCCATATTCGCCCTTGGTATAATGCCCTACATAAATGCGTCAATTATAATGCAACTACTTGCTGTAGCTATACCGTCAATTGAGCAATGGCAAAAAGAAGGGGAGTGGGGGAGAAGAAGAATAGCTAAACTTACCCGTGTTTTAACCCTTATCTCTTCGGTTCTTCAAGGATGGGGCATTTTGTTCCTTTTCCAGCAAACTGGCGCGGTGAAAGATGTGAGCTTACTAAACTTAAACTGCTGGCGGATTGTTTTAACACTTGCTGCAGGCACTGCAGCATTAATGTGGATAGGCGAGCTTATAACGGAAAAAGGGATAGGAAACGGTGTTTCGCTGATCATATTTGCTGGGATAATGATGCGTTTGCCTACAGATGTTGCTCAGGTCTATGGTCTGCTCAGTTCAAGGGCGGTTGAGTGGACAAATGTGTTTATTTTACTTGGTTTCTTCGTGTTAACGGTGATGTTTATTGTGTTTGTTCAGCAAGCTGAAAGGCGCATTCCTGTTCAATATACTCGGAGAATAGTCGGAACAAGAATGATGGGAAGGACAAGCCATTTACCTCTGCGAGTAAATACAGCTGGAGTTATTCCTATAATTTTCGCAATATCGGTTGCCATGTTTCCGGGCACATTAACCTCAATGATACCGATATTTAGGCACGGCACAGTGGTAACTCTCCCGTTGATCGGTAAAATTGATATGGGGGCATTAGGAGCACAAATTAGGGAGATTTTTTACCCCGGGGGCAGTAACATCGGCTTATTGCTTTATTTTCTACTTGTGATTGCTTTTACATACTTTTACACAGCTGTTGTGTTAAATCCTTCAGATTTGGCAGATAACTTGAGAAAATGGGGAGGAGTTATCCCCGGCGTCAGACCGGGAGCACCCACTGTTCAATATATTGACAAAGTTTTGACAAGAATTACATTTGGAGGGGCTATTTTCCTCGGCATAATTGCCATCCTTGAGTTCCTTGTCCCACATTGGACTGGATTGCCATTATACGATATCGCAGGTGGAACTTCAATTTTGATAGTGGTTGGTGTAGCCCTTGAGACTATGCTTCAGCTCGAGGCTCAGTTGTTGTCTCGCCAGTATGAGAGGCTGATCAGATAGTGAAAGGGGCAAAATTGAGGCTTATTATCCTTGGACCACCCGGTTCGGGGAAGGGGACACAAGCTTCTATACTTGCACGGAAATATGGGTTGCTGTATCTTGCCACAGGGGATATATTTAGGGAGGAAATTAAACGAAAAACAGACTTAGGAAAGCAAGTCGAAGCCTACATGGCTCGTGGTGAACTTGTTCCTGATGAGCTGGTTATGGAAGTGATAAGAAAAAAACTTGAAAGCGGTTCTGATGGCTCAAAGATTGGCTTTATTCTTGATGGTTTTCCGAGGACTGAAAGGCAGGCAGAAGAACTTGACAAGTTGCTTAACGAAATAAACCTGAAATTATCGGCAGTTTTGCTAATTGATGTCCCAGATGAAGAGGTTGTTAAGCGCTTATCTGGCAGAAGGATTTGCGAAAAGTGTGGCGCAGTTTACCATGTTGAATATAATCCACCAAAAATAGAGGGAATTTGCGATATATGTGGAGGGAAACTGGTTCAACGCGAGGATGACAAGCCGGAGGTTGTCAGGAGACGCTTGCAAGTGTATCACGAGCAAACTGACCCAGTAATCTCATTTTACGAGAAAAGCAACCTTTTATATCGGGTAGACGGGCTGGGAGAAGTTGAAGAAGTGCATAGAAAAATTGAAGCTTTGTTGAAAATAATTTGTGATGATTGAAATGAAGAAGCTAAGGGTAAAGAGAAACAAAAACGGGATTTTGCTAAAAAGTCTTGAGGAAATAGAGCGGATGCGCATCGCAGGGATAATAGTCTATGGTGCGCTGAAAGAGATGGCTACTGCTGTTAAACCTGGGATTACTCCTTTGCAACTTGACAAGATAGCAGAAAGTTACATACGGGATAATGGAGCAATTCCGTCGTTTTTGGGATATAAAGGCTACCCGGCATCAACCTGTATTGCTGTTAACGACCGAGTAGTTCACGCAATACCTGACAATAATCCTTTGAAAGAAGGGGATATCGTTGGTCTTGATGTGGCAGCCTGTTGGGATGGATATCACGCTGATGCTGCTATTACAGTTGCAGTTGGCGAAATCAGCGATTTAGCTAAAAAATTAATAAAAGTTGCATCAAATGCCCTTTGGATTGGGATAAAAGAAATTTCATGTTCTAAATCGCTTCAACGCATGGGAACAGCAATTCAAAGCTATGTTGAAAAGGAGGGATTTCAAATAGTTCGTGACCTTGTAGGGCACGGTATAGGGAAAAATTTGCATGAAAAGCCAGAAGTTCCACATTACAAATCAAACATGCCCGATGTAAAGGTTGTCTCAGGAATGACATTTTGTATTGAGCCTATGGTAAATGTCGGAACTTACAAGGTAGCATATTTGAATGACGGATGGACTGTAGTGACAGCGGACGGAAGCCTTTCGGCTCATTTTGAGCATACTATTGCGATTGTTGACGATAGCGTAAGGATTTTAACCCTTGGTCCAAATGGCGAAAATGATTTGTGGGAAGTAGATTTTTGAAAGGAGGTGAGACTTGTTATGCCAAGAGAAAAGATAGAAGTTGAAGGAGTTGTAAAAGAATGCTTACCTAACGCTGTTTTCTGTGTGGAAATAGAAGGAGGGCATGAAGTTTTGGCGTATGTATCTGGGAAAATGAGGGTCAATTTTATTCGCATCGTCCCCGGCGACAGAGTAAAGGTTGAGTTATCGCCGCTCGACCCTAAGAGGGGGAGAATCATTTACCGGCTAAAGTAGCTTTAAAAGGGGTGAAAGTTGGATGAAAGTTAGACCTTCGATAAAGCGTATCTGTGATAAGTGTAAAATAGTTCGCAGAAAAGGAAAATACTATGTGATATGTGAAAATCCAAAGCACAAACAAAGACAAGGCAAATAGGAGGGATCAGAGATGGCTCGTATAGCTGGCGTCGAAATACCTGACAATAAGCGTGTAGAAATAGCATTAACCTACATATATGGCATTGGCAGATCAACAAGCCAAAAAATATTATCGGAGACAGGGGTATCCCCAGACAAACGGGTCAAAGATCTGACCGATGAAGAACTTGCCCGAATAAGGGATTACATTGACCGTAATTTGACAGTTGAGGGAGACTTGAGAAGGAAGGTAGCCGAAGATATAAAAAGGTTGATAGACATAAGGTGCTACCGTGGATTGAGGCACCTTAGAGGGTTGCCCGTTAGAGGGCAGAGAACACGCACAAATGCTCGCACTCGCAAAGGTCCGCGTAAGACCGTTGGCGCCAAGAAAGGGAGGAGGAAGTAGCCAAGCAAAATCTTAACCAGCGAGGTGTTAGGGATGGCACGGAAAGGAGGGCGCTCGAAGCCGAAGCGTAGAGGGATCACCCAAGCTATCGCTCATATTCAGTCAACTTTTAACAACACGATCGTCACGATCACAGATATGGAAGGAAACACATTATGCTGGGCAAGTGGGGGAACAGTAGGGTTCAAAGGAACTAAAAAAGGGACTCCATTTGCAGCTCAAATGGCAGCTCAAGCAGCTGGTAGGAAAGCATTAGACATGGGTGTTAAAACATTGCAAGTATATGTGAAAGGTCCAGGGGCAGGTAGGGAAACAGCGGTAAGGGCGCTTGAATCACTTGGATTTAAGATTGAATTTGTCAAGGATATAACGCCCGTCCCGCATGATGGATGTCGCCCTGCTGGCAGAAGGCGAGTATAATCAAGGGGGAATGAGCAAAATGGGTAGATATATCGGACCTGTATGCAGGTTATGCAGGCGTGAAGGGGTTAAGTTGTTTTTGAAGGGCAACAAGTGTCTGACCAAATGTGTGCTTGAGAAAAGACCATATCCTCCTGGAATTAACCCCGAATTGAAGCGTGCAAAAAAGCCAACAGATTATGGCTTAAGGTTAAGAGAAAAGCAACGCGCAAAGCGCATCTATAACATGACTGAAACACAATTTAAGCGTTTCTTTGAGCTGGCAAAAAAGCAGGCAAAAAGGACTGGAAAGCAAGTGGGAGAGCATTTGCTCCAGTTGCTCGAAAGAAGGCTGGATAATGTCGTATATCGTTTAGGGTTTGCGCTTTCGAGAAGGCATGCAAGGCAACTTGTCAGACATAGACATGTCATTGTCAATGATAGAGTGGTTGATATACCGTCATATTTAGTTGAGGTTGGCGATGTGATAAGAATTAGGGAAAAAAGTCGTGATATTCCAGAAATAAACGAAGCTATCGAGATAACTGGAAGTTGGTCAATTCCTCCTTGGTTGTCAAGAGATGTGAGTAAGTATGAAGGGCGTGTTTTAGCGCTTCCGACGCGTGATCAAATCGATGTGCCAGTGAATGAACAACTCATCGTGGAGTTTTACTCCCGATAGTATCAGGAGGCAGATGCGTGTGAGCTGGAAAATTGATCAAATAACACCAAAAATTAGGAAACTTGTGGATGAGGACAAATATGCCCGTTATGAAATTTCTCCGTTAGAACCTGGTTTCGGCATCACAGTTGGCAATGCTTTAAGGCGTGTATTGCTAAATGAGATAATAGGAGCAGCTGTCACATTTGTCAAGATTGATGGAGTTCTGCATGAGTATAGCACTATTCCGGGCGTTAGGGAAGATGTGATTGAATTGATCTTAAACATCAAAGAATTGGCAATTAAGATAACTGATACTGCCGATACATCAAAGCCTCAAAAGGCATTCATATCGGTTCGTGGTGAAGGAGAGGTCACAGGCGCTGATGTTCGTATGCCCTCTGGATACGAAGTTGTGAATCCCGAACTTCATATTGCGGAATTGACAGATGAAAGAGCGAAATTGAACATGGAATTGACAATAGAAGTCGGCAAGGGTTATGCCCCAATAGACAGAGTTGACAGGAGTAAATTGGAAATTGGTCTCATACCAGTTGACGCAATATTTGCTCCAATAAAACGGGTGAATTTCGTAGTTGAGCCAACAAGGGTTGGAACAGTAAGCACTTATGAGAGGTTGGTCCTCGAAGTTTGGACAAACGGGACGGTCAATGTTGATCAAGCTCTTGTTGAAGCGGCAGGTTTGCTCATAAACCATTTCAGGATATTTCTCACTCTCGGTATACCTCGTCCTTTCGTGCCAATTTATGAGGCACAGGATATTAATCGCTCGATTGAAACTATTGGATTAAGTGCAAAAGTTGCAAGTATTCTAATGCAAAGTGGTTGCAAAACCTTAGGTGATTTGATTAGCAAAACAGAAAGAGAACTCCTGAGCATTCAGGGGTTTGGGAAACAGGCGCTCGCCGAGGTTAAAAGGGCGCTATCAAATCTTGGATTAAAACTCAAAGAGGAAAAGGGTGTTGAAAATGAGGCATCGTAAGGAACACAAAGGGTTTAGTCGTCCAGCCGATCAAAGGATGGCAATGCTAAAGAATATTGTGGCATCGCTTTTCCTTCATGAACGGATAGAGACAACTTATGCGAAGGCAAAAGAAGCCAAGCGAATAGCTGAAAAATTGATCACAATTGCGAAAGAGGACACGATTCATTCTCGGCGCCTTGTGCGAAGGATGATACCTAATCCGCTTCAAAGGCAGGTTGTCAATAAGATATTTAACGAAATAGCGCCAAGATATCGGGATAGAAACGGAGGGTATACAAGGATTATCAAGACGGGCATTAGGCGCGGTGACGGTGCTCAGATGGCAGTCTTGATGCTTGTTGAGTAGTTTCAAAATGACAAAGAAAAACAAAGAAAGGCACATAAAGTTAGTCATTGAATACGATGGAACGAACTTCAGTGGCTTTCAAAAACAATCAAACGCACGAACTGTTCAAAAAGTATTAGAGAATGCTATTGAAAAAGTAACAGGGCATGCAGTTAAGTTGCAATATGCTGGTAGAACAGATGCAGGAGTTCATGCTACATGGCAGGTTGTTAAATTCTCGACGAGGAGTAGTATACCAGTTTCTGCGCTTGTTTCAGCAATAAATAGTCATTTGCCTGAAGATGTCGTTGTCAAGCATGCAAGTGAAACAGATGCCGATTTCCATCCAAGATATAAGGCGAAAAGCCGTGTTTATCGCTATTTGATTGATAATGGTAAAGAACCAGCAGTGCTAATGCGTAGGTATGCGTGGCATATACCGAAGAAACTCAATGTGGAGGCAATGCAAAAAGCTGCAAATTACTTGATTGGGACGCATGATTTTAGGTCATTTCATGCAAGCGGAAGCAATCTTGGAAGCACAGTCAGGCATGTTTTTGGAATAAAATGCAAAAGAAAAGGCAGGTTTGTGAGCATAACTATAGAAGCTAACGCATTCCTTTATCATATGGCAAGAATAATCGTTGGAACCCTCGTAGAGGTTGGATTGGGGAAAATTGAGCCAGAGGATGTCAGAAAAATATTGGAAGCTAAAGACAGAAAGGTTGCCGGTCCAACGGCACCTGCTCATGGTTTGTGCCTCGTGCGAGTAAAATACTAAACAATGGGGGAAAGGAGCATGGCTAACAATACAACCTACATCAAACCTGAGCAAGTTGAGAGAAAATGGTATTTGGTTGATGCTGAAGGTGTGAGGCTTGGGAGGCTTGCGAGTGTTGTGGCATACTTGTTGATTGGGAAGCACAAGCCGCAATGGCAACCAAACATAGATGTGGGTGACTATGTCATTGTTATAAATGCTGAAAAAGTTGTCCTTACTGGGAAAAAGCTTGAGCAAAAATTTCATTATCGGCATTCTGGTTATCCGGGGAATTTGCGGGCGTATAGCTACAAGTGGATGTTGCAAAATCGCCCTGAGCAGGTTATAATGCTTGCGGTTGAGCGGATGTTGCCAAAAAATAGGCTTGGGAGAAAAATGATGAAGAAGTTGCGCGTTTACCGAGGTCAAACCCATCCACATCAGGCTCAACAACCGATACGAATTGATGTGCGTAAGTTTGAAGAAACAATGCGAGTCGCTGACGCAGTGGAAAGGGGGATATAAACAATGTCCGATGAATTGACAAAAAATGGAGAAAATATAGAACCACAACCTACTCCCACCCATTACGAAGAGCCATCGGAGGTTAAAGCATCGCCATCAGTGCAGTATTTCTATGCAACTGGGAGAAGGAAAGAGGCAGTTGCAAGGGTATGGCTGATACCGGGCGGGAGTGGCAATGTGGTGGTCAACGAGAAGCCGATTTTGCAGTATCTTTGTAGGTATTCCCTAATGCATCGTGCCCTTGAACCGCTCTTCATAACCCAAACATCAAACTTGTTCGATGTCAAAGCAACTGCTAAAGGTGGCGGGCTAAGCGGACAAGCTGATGCTTTGCGTCACGGGATTGCGAGGGCTCTCGTGACATACGATCCATCGCTTCGCCCAATTTTGCGTCAAGCTGGTATGCTCACTCGTGATCCACGGGTAAAAGAGCGGAAGAAATATGGACGAAAAAGGGCAAGGCGTGGCTTCCAGTTCAGGAAGCGTTAATGGGGTAGGTTTAGCGCTTGTAAAGGTTTTTGGAATTTTTGCCGTCGGTTTTAACCACTGGCTGATGGTAAGTTTTAAACGGCTTTAAGTTTGTTTGGCTTGGGTTGGCGGGGAGTGTTAAAGGTGTGGATGAAACGGCATTTGAAAGGGTTGTTTTGGCTAATTGTTGGCTGGATGGTAGTTAGGTGTTGTGCGGATGGAAACTTATGCAAACTACACGCCGTCAAAGAGGGTGAAACACTATCCTCTATCGCCTACCAATATGGCATTACAGTTGAGCAATTGCGTGCTGCTAACGGGATGAGCGATTTCCCCGAAAAAGCGCCACTAAAGGAAGGAAGTGTCCTTCTAATCCCTTTAGTGTCCGCAAACGATAGCAAATCTCTTGGCAATTATTCATTTGAAACATCACCACAAAATGTGAAAGCTTTTTTTATTTATGAAGCGAAGGAGGGAGAAACGGTTGAGGAGATTGCAAACAACTTTAAGGTGCCAGTCAAAGTGCTACGTGAGGCTAACAAAGATGTTAAGCCGGGTATGAAACTCCGTAATGGCACAGTTTTGCTAATCCCAATTTCGGTTGGCGTTAGCGAAGCGGGATCGAACAAAAGCAAAGTGACAAGCTCTGATAGACCGAGAGAGGTCAAATCAACTACGACGATTGTGTCAAAGCCTCCGCAAGGTAGTAAAGATTCTGCAGGTATGAGTTCGCTACAGCGTTCATCGTTGCCATCGCCACTATTGAGGGCACAAGCAGTGAGCCAAAATTTTGCGAACATAGCGATTGTTAAGCGCCGAAGCTACATATACTCGGCACCTACTACAAATTCGGTGCGTTACTACGCATGTAACCCCGGAAAGAAACTACTTGTAGTTGACGGGCGTGGCAACTGGTTCGGTGTGCTTATGGTTAATGGCGCAGTAGGATGGATATGGGGAGATGCGGTTGAGCTGACTAATGATGCTGTTTCGCTATCAACTTTGTGGCTGGTGTCCTCTAATAAGGCTCAACTTGTAGGGTATGATGGGAGAGGGTATGCTATCGTTCGGGAGGCTATGCGCTACTTGAATGTGCCATACAAATACGGTGGAAATTCGATGAATGGCATTGATTGCTCTGCGCTCGTTCAAAGAGTTTATAATGCACTTGGCATAAGGCTTCCAAGGAGAGCAAGCGAGCAATGTGCATATGGTTTGCCTGTTGAGTTCAGTCAACTACAGCCGGGCGATAGGATTTACTTTGTGGGTGAAGATGGGCGAGTTAATCACTGTGGCATATACATTGGCGATGGTAAGTTCATACATGCCTCTGGTAGGCATGGCAAAGTTACGATAAGTAGCCTCTACGAACCTCGCTACTTTAACTCCTTCTACTGCGCTCGCAGGTGAGCCTTAGAAATAAGCCCGTTACCTGTTTGCGCCCAAGCGGGTAGTTATTCGTTGTTTAACCTTTTCCCACGAGTTGGTGATGAGGAAGCTCTCTTCCATGTTGTCAACCATGCGTGTGAACTTTGCCCAAGGGATGGCAATCGAGAGCGTTTCTGGCGGTATGTAAGGGCGTGCGGAAATATCAAACATGCCCAACACAGCCCTCGGTTGGTCACTCTTGAGCTCGCGCAAAGGGTGGTAAACGATTGAAGAGCACCCTGAGCCGAATGGCGCAATAACGCCATCCAAGCTTGGGTGGTCATAATTTGCGAGTGTGAAGAGCATCGCTATGACATCGGGCTTTGAGATGAAGATAACGATAGTTGGCTCTTCTTTTTCCTCAAGCTTATCCCACCGCTTGAAGGCGGCATATTTCGCTGGCGCGTAAAACGGCTCATAGAATTTGATGAGCTCACGAACCAGTTGAGGGTTCTTCTTATATCGTTCGCCTTCAAGCTTTCCCGGAATGCCATGTGAGAGAAAATACTCAAAGCCCGAAGGCAACTCCTGTGAGAAGCCAAGGTAGCGTCTTCCACCCGCACAACCGATCGCTTCAGCATCAAGGCAAACTGTTTCGCCATTGAGAGCGAGGTTGAGATACGCGATAAGGCAGTGCGTTATCTCCGAGGGTTTGAATGGAGCATACGATTCGTCATCGGTGTAGAAGAATGCGACTGGTAGCTCCGCCCCAACGAAACGATCCCACAGCTTGATGAACTTCACTTTGATAGAGGTATCCATCGCTCATCACCTCCAGCACCAATTATGCACTGAAGGGTAGGTCAAGGGCGCATGAAAAGATTTTGCTGTCCTTGATGCGATATAATGTGTGAGGATAGAGCGTGGAGTTTCGCGGGCAACTGCGAAGCTCCAAATTTGTTTTTGCATCCAATAACCGTTGGAGGTGTGAAGATGCCGATCAAGGTTGGCATAGTTGGCGCTACGGGATACACAGGTGGTGAACTCATCCGCTTCCTCATGCATCACCCAGGAGCAGAGGTTGTCCACCTGATGCGTCTGACATCGGAAGCTGAGTTAGCTCTTGAGCAAGTTCACCCACACCTGCGCAAGTTGTCTCAACTGAAGTGCGTTCCGATGAACGAAGAAACATTAGCGAGAGATGTGGATGTCGTTTTCCTTGCGGTGCCACATGGCGCTGCGATGAACATTGCGCCAAAGTTGCTTGAGGCGGGCGTGCGGGTAATTGACTTAAGCGCCGACTTTAGACTTAAAGATGCAAGTGAGTTTGAGGTCTGGTATCACACAAAGCATAAATCCTCTCATCTGCTCAAAGAAGCGGTTTATGGGCTTCCCGAAGTCCATCGTGAAGAGATACGGAGCGCAAAGCTTGTAGCCAACCCAGGGTGCTATCCAATCTCAGCCATAATAGCGCTCATGCCTTTGCTCAAGATGGGGATAGCCCATTCGAAGCACATTTTGATTGATAGCAAATCCGGAGTCTCAGGAGCTGGTAGGTCGAAGCTAAGCGTTGACTATCATTACCCAGAGATGTTCGGCGACTTCAAGCCGTATGGGATCGCTTCACATAGGCACACTCCAGAGATTGAGCAAGAGCTTTCGCTCATAGCTGGTGAGAAGATTAGCGTAACATTCACACCGCATTTGCTTCCAGTTAGTCGTGGCATATTAACGACAGCTTATGTTGAGCTTGAAGACAAGGTAGGCGCTGAGGAGTTGTATGAGGCATATGTGCGGGCATATTCCAACGAACCGTTTGTGCGAGTTTTACCAATGGGTGTTGCACCGAGGCTCAAGAGCGTTGTTGGATCCAACTTCTGCGATGTAAACATATTCGTTGATGAGCGCACAAATTGTGCCATTGCTGTCTCCGCCATTGATAACCTTGCAAAGGGCGCATCCAGTAATGCCATCCAGAACATGAACATCATGTTTGGGCTTGATGAATGCTGTGGTTTACTGCTACCTGCAATCTCACCTTGAAGTGCTTTGGAGGTGAGGTGGCGTGAGAAAGGAGATAGCATTCATAAGCGATGGCTCTGTTACAACTCCAGTTGGTTTCCTCGCTGCTGGAGTTCATTGTGGGATCAAAGCAAACGGGAGGAAGGACTTAGCCCTCATTTACAGTGAGCGCCCTTGCATCGCAGTTGGAACTTTCACAACCAACAAGATGAGAGCTGCACCAGTGCTTGTAACTCAGGAAAACCTACGCCCCCCTCAAGCTGTCATAAAGGCTATAGTGGCAAACAGTGGGATAGCAAACAGTTGCACTGGCAAGCAGGGGATAATGGACGCAAGAGAAATGTGTGACTTGGTTGCCAAGGCGCTCGGCATATTGCCAGAGCAAGTTGTCGTCGCTTCAACTGGCAAGATAGGCATTCGCTTACCGATGGAGAAAATAGCTCAAGGCATAGCGGAGGCTACAAAGAAGCTCTCAAGCGCTGGTGGGATTGATGCAGCGCATGCCATCATGACCACGGACACAGTTCCAAAGTATGGTGCTGTCAAGTTCAAGCTCAATCAAACCACCGTCCACATTGGTGGCATTGCGAAGGGAGCTGGGATGATAGCGCCCAAGATGGCGACGATGCTCTGTTTCGTTACAACAGATGCTGACATCACAAAGACCTGCTTGAAGAAGGCTCTATCAAACGCTGTTGAATTGACATTCAACTCGATCACGGTTGACGGTGACACGAGCACGAATGACATGGTTGTGATACTCGCCAACGGTGCAGCTGGAAATGAGCGCATAAACAATGTCTCAAGCGATTCATATCGCCTGTTTGAAGAAGCGCTCACAACGCTACTGAGGCACTTCGCACAAGCTATAGCAAGGGATGGCGAGGGCTCAACAAAGTTCATTGAGATAACCGTCAATGGAGCGGTAACAGAGCAGGAGGCGAAAGCGGTCGGTTTAACAGTGGCTAATTCAAACCTTGTTAAGTGCTCTCTGTTTGGTGGTGACCCGAACATCGGCAGGATAGCTGCAGCGATCGGGAGAGCCCCCGCGAGGCTGAGCGCAGAGAAAGTCTCAGTGTGGATCAATGGCATATGCGTTATGAAGGATGGCACTGTCATCGAGTTTGACAGAAAGAAACTGCGTTCGCAACTCAAGAACAGCCCGAATGTGTTCATACAGATAGATCTTGCTTTGGGGAAGGCAAGCTGGACAGTTTGGACTTGCGACCTAACTTACGACTATGTTAGGTTGAATGCCGAATACGAAATCTAACCTGCACATCAAAAACGAGGTTAGGTGACCCAATGTGATCACCGACGATTTGTTGAAGCAGGCACAAGTGTTGATTGAGGCGCTCCCATACATAAGGCGCTTTTACGGGAAGCGAATGGTGATCAAGTATGGTGGGAAGGCAATGGTTGATCATGAACTCAAGAGGCAGGTCATAGCGGACATCATCCTGCTTCACTATGTCGGCATAAAGCCAGTGCTCGTTCACGGTGGTGGTCCCGAGATAAGCGAAGTGATGGAACGCATGGGTAAGAAACCGCAGTTTGTGCACGGCATGAGAGTAACTGACGAAGAGACAGCGAGGATCGCTGAGATGGTTCTCGTTGGAAACATCAACAAGGAGCTTGTTGAGCTGTTCAATCAACATGGCTCTAAGGCTGTTGGATTGAGTGGGAAGGATGGCAGATTGCTGTTGGCTCGTAAGCTCACACCTGATGAGACTGGAGGAATTGACCTTGGGCTTGTTGGTGAAGTAACTCATGTCGAGACGGAGATTTTGGATGTGCTCATAGACAAAGGCTACATCCCCGTCATAGCTTCTATTGGGAGCGACGAGGATGGCAGAACGCTCAACCTCAATGCAGACCATGTTGCAGGGAAACTATCAGCAGCTATAAAGGCAACGAAGCTAATCGTGCTGACGGATGTGTGCGGTATATGCCGAGACCCAGAGGATGAAAATTCCCTCATACCAGTGCTTACGGATGAGGAGGCGCTCAAATTGATTGAAGATGGCATCATCACGAAAGGCATGATACCAAAGGTTCGTGCATGCGTTGAGGCGCTCAGAGGTGGCGTTGAGAGAGCACATATCATAAACGGTGCAATACCTCACGCATTGCTCATGGAGATATTCACGGACAAAGGGATCGGCACGATGATAGTGAGTTCAAAGTGATCCCGATGGCTTTGAAGCGAGCTGAAGCGGTGAGTAAAAGCTCAATCGTGGCAGGACTTGCAAAGCTCCTTCGGTGTCCTCTTGAGCAAACTACTCATGGTTGAGCCATGAATTGAATGGCAGATGGTGCAGTGCTCAATCGATCGCTTCGGGTGGTTGTGCTTGAGTTCAAACTCTATCTCACTATGACATGCGTCACAAGCCTTCGGCAGTTGCACCTCTCCAAGATGAGGAGTGCCAATGCCCTTTGTCAGCGTGTGGCATGTGGAGCAGGTTGGTTCTTTCTCCACAGACAGTGGATGTGAACGAATCTCCTTCCAGTCAGCAGGTGGCGTTTTGGCTTTCTCGCCAACAACATAAACGGATACTTTGGCATCGCCGATTTGAAGCCAGTTCAACCCCTCTTGTAGCTTGACGCCTGCAACGAGTATTGTCGGAAGGTATTCTTTTCTCCACTCATGCGTCATGCCGTTGACGGTAAGGTTTGGCAATGTGTGGGGCTTGTCCTTTGCGTCCTCATTCAGCTTGCATATTACGGTCACATGTGGGTTGGTTAATATTGAACGGTCCTGCGGGAATACGATTTTAAGCTCCCTCTCCTTCTCCGAGGCAAAGACGATCCAGACGATGATCGGCACAAGGGAAGCAATGAACAGAAGGCGTATCTTTTGCATGTTGCTCATACCTTTCCATACTTGCGTGTGTAGTTTGCGTTCTCGGAAACTTCGTCAGTGAAGCGCGGATACATTCCCACGATGACAGCATCGTTCTTTTTGATCTTACTGAATGCGTATTTGAAAGCGTCTTCAACTTGTGCTTTTGACCAGCACTTTCTTCCTGCTGCGAGTATTTTGAAGGCGAGGCATGGTTTCTCGACGCTACGCATCACGGCTGTCATATCCTCTGGATCGGATTCAAAGAACGGTTCATCAACTGGCACTTTGCCAAGCTGTTTCAGCATTTCCTCCCTCGGGCGCGTGACATAGTAGAAACAGCACATGAAGAAATCGTTCTCCCAACCTTCGTCCATGATGCGCTTCACCACTTCTGGGTTGTGTGTTGATACACCCGCAAGTGCACCATGGTCATGAACCTTCTTAACGAAGTCATGGACTTGCTTTCCCCTGCCAGCCCTGAAAAGTGAATCCGTAACGCCTCCGTGATGAGCTATTGCTATCGGCTTTAGCTTCATCACTTCCTTTATCGGCACATCTGTTGGGCGCTCTGCGTGCAAGCATATCAGCTGTATGCGACAGCCATGCTCGCGGGCTAACTCGATTGCTTTCACTGTTTTGTCAGTGTAATCGAACTGCCATGTGTTAATGCCTTGACGCTCGCAGTGTATTAGGAACCGAGCAGTCCTTTCAGCGGTAAACCATTCACGCATGTGCACCGACATGTGCCAAGTTGAATGTGAAAACCCGCCAATCGGGTTGTAGCCAGCTATGAGCCTTGTCACTTTGAAGTCGCCAATTTTTATCGTCGGCAGTGGTTCGCTCGGTGTCTCCTTTGACCAATGCTTTATCTCCTCGTCCTCGCTCAGGAATGATGCCCCAATAACAACAGTTGCACCGAGCGAGGCGATGAAATCCCTTCTCGTAGTTGTTTGTGGCGCTTCCCTCCCGAACATGTTTCTTCACCTCCCAAACACTTTATGTTGGGCTATGAAGCATCAAGCCTCACTCGTTGAATCGATAAACCTCTTTGTCAAACGCTGCCCCATACAAATTCCACAAGCCCCCTGTGACGAAGTCACCGACGACTAATCCGATGAAGAAATTGCGCACCATGTAGTATGTTACCGAGGAGCCGTAGCGTATGACAGCAGCCTTGCACATCCATGCGATGAACAAAGGAAACCAAACCATCTCCATTGACCAAGTCCCAGAGACTGCATAGCCAACTGGATGGAATGGGAAGTTGATGAAGTAGTAACGGAAGAAATGCAAGAGCCAAACGAAAGCGCATCCACCAAACACGAAGCACATCGCTCCATAGTTTGGTTTACGCTCAACGCTGAGCCAGGGTATGAGATACCAGTTATATGCCTCCCAACCGAAGCCCCTTTGAGCACCACCAACTTTTGAAGAAGCTGCACCGAGACGATAATAGGGGATAAGGAGAGCGTAGCATGCCGATGGTATTCCGAGGATGATAGCCATCCAGAGGGCAAGCCACATAGCTTTCCCCACACCAAGTTGCTCACCTATGACCAACCCTTCCATCACAGTCGGCATCGGGTGGCTTCTTTGAGCTCGTGTGAACCAGTAGTATAGCGTGAACACTGTGAGCGTCTTTGGCGTAAACGGCTTTGTGCCGAACATCTGAACCATGACTGCACCGGGGTTGGCGAAGTGCAAATCGTGGACTGGTGCCCCAAACTCACCACGAAGCCGAGAGACAGTCAAAGATACAAGCGCATATGAGACGAAGAAAACGATGGCATATTGTGTTTGCATGCCAGCGCGGATGCTGAACCAAACGAGGAAGGCATAACCTAATACCACAAGTGCAAAGCTTAGCTTCGGGGATACGATGTAATCCCTTCGGTCGCTACTCTTTAGCGTTTCAATGAGGTATCTCTTAGCAGTCCAAAGCGTGAGTAGCCCTAAGCCAACATATGCGCCAAACGATTGCTCATGTGGGTATGGTGGATTACCTATGCCACCAGTCGGGTAGCCGAGCGAAGCCACCACCACACGCTGCATCTTCCAAACGAGGTAAAAGAACCAGCTTGAGAAGAGAAGGTCAATCGGCAACAGGAAACCTATGCCGATTGCGAATGGGAAGAAGTTGATCGGGGTCCAACCGAGCGCGTTCCATGGGGCTGATGTGATGAAAGCGCCGAGATTGATTTTGTGCGTATGCATCTCTGGCACCGAAGGAAACATCACATGTAAGTTGTTGAGCGTGTTTACGAATGTCGGTATGATGAAGCCGAGCCAGAACAAGTTGTTCTTGTAAAGCCCCCTCTCGGTTATATACAACGAGAACTGAGCCAGTGGGAATGAAAGTTTCTCACGCTGCACCCACTGTGGTATCATAAGGATGCAAAGCCCCATGAACATCATCAACATGGAGAACCAGAAGCTCCACCACCAAAGCAACGGCGAAAGCCATGCTAAGAAATTCTGCCGAGTCCAAACTGTTGAGCCACCGATATACATGTCGCGCAGAGCAGCGATGTCGGTAACGACAAGCCAGTTTGGCAGGTTCGGCATGATCAACTCCTCATACCTGTTAGTTGGCGCTTTGAAGTAATGCACATGCCCGATGACGGCAAGCAGGACTTGTGATTGGTCATGCCCAACGAGGGCGCTACCAACACCAAGTGAGAAGTAGATGATGATTAGCTCCGCTCTCGTGAACAAGTAACGCCCGAAGGCTTTCTTGCAAAGGTTGTTAACGCAGTGGAGGGCGAGCAAGAGTAGGACAGTGTTGAAGTAGAGGGAATATGTTGTTGGGTGCCCAGTCCATTTGACTGCCTCCATCCAACCAACCCAATAGGCGTTTAACGGGATTAGCAAGGCTGAAACGATGAATGCCCTCGCACGGACTTTGGCTTCCGTCTTCTGCAATTGCTCTTGCTTCAGCTCCCTAATCATCACTTGCCCCTCTGCCTCTTTACTCTCTCATCCGCTGATCAGCTTAACTTGTGTAGCCTCTCCTAAGGTTCTGCGAGCAACTTTAACCCAGATACGAATTTGCGCATCTTTTTTAGGGAGCGTTTTGCATCCGCAAATTGGCGCTTTAGAGAAGCCTTAGCAGTGCCTGCAAGTTCAACTCGCCTCTCAACGGCAACTTCTGGCTTTATCGTTTCAATCGTGCCCTCGTCAAACATCTCGCAGACCCTCTTCAGTTCCGCAAGTGATACATCCTCAAGAGCCTTCCCCATAGCTGTTAACTCCCTGACGAACTTCCCAACCATCCCATGCGCCTTCCTGAACGGTATTCCTTTCCTCACGAGTTCATCAGCCAGATCGGTAGCAGTTGAGAGGTCTCGCTCAAGCGCTGAGCGCATTCTATCTATGTTAAATTGAGCTGTCCCGATGAGCAACACAGCCATGCGCAATGACGAATGCGTCACATCAAACGCCTCAAACATAGCAGGCTTATCCTCCTGCAGATCACGGTTGTATGAGAGTGGCAACCCCTTTAGAGTTGTGAGGATGGAAGTGAGAGCACCTATGACTTTGCCACACCTCCCGCGCATCAGCTCAGCCATGTCTGGGTTCTGCTTCTGTGGCATTATACTACTACCAGTGCAAAGCGATTCATCGAGTTTGACGAAGCCAAATTCTGGAGTGCTCCAAATGACCAGTTCCTCCGCAAGCCTACTTAGGTGAACCATCGTTATAGCACAACATGAGATGAACTCGGCTACGAAGTCTCTATCGCTAACTGCGTCAATGCTGTTCTTTGCACAGCCATCAAACCCGAGCATCTTGGCTGTCATAGTTGGGTCAATTGGGAAGCTCACACCAGCGAGTGCGCCAGAGCCGAGTGGCGAGAAATTCATTCTCTTGCAGAGGTTGATGAACCTATCGGCGTCACGCTCAAACATCCAAAAGTAAGCCATCAGGTGATGCGATAGCCTTATCGGTTGTGCATGTTGCAGGTGCGTGAAGCCCGGCATCAAAGCTTCAATGTGTCTCTGTGAGACGGAAAGCAATGTAGCACACAGTTCATGTATGGCTTCGCAAAGCTTCGCTATAGCTGAGCGCATCCACAGTTTCATATCGGTGACCACTTGGTCGTTTCTACTCCGTGCTGTGTGTAGCTTACCACCGACATCACCAATCCTCCTCACCAACATCCTCTCGACAAAGGAATGGATGTCCTCGTATTCGCCTTCGAGGCGAACCTTACCTGACTCAATCTCCTTCAGCAGGCTTTCAAGAGCGTTGACTATTAGCTCCCCTTCATCCTCCTTGAGGATTCCACAGTTTGTGAGCATGCGCGCATGTGCTATGCTTGCGAGGATGTCAAATTTGTAAAGCCTTCTATCGCATGGGAACGAGGAAGAGAAGGAGAGGGCTTCGCTTGACAAAGGCTTTGAGAACCTCTCGGACCAAAGCGTTTGTGTATTGCGTCTTCGCCTTCGCATCGTTTCACCTCCACCTTATCCAAACCAAACTGCATACCTTGTGAACACTTCAGCGCCAGTGACTGACCAAAGCCCCCATACCAAGCCAGCTGTGAAATAATGCCCCAGAGCGAATCCGAGGAAGAAAGGTATGCATCTTCTGTAAACGACTCCACCTGCGTAATGTAGTATGAGGCTTTTGATGAGCCATACGATGAAGAAAGGTCCCCATATCAAGTGCCCATATGCGCCAGCCATTGCATACCCCAAAGGGTGTATTGGCATTTGAAGGAAAGCTAACCTGATGCCAGCGAGCAAAGCAACGCAGATTGCGCCAGCTATCGTCGCAACCACTTTTGGCATCTCAGGTGGTGAAGGGATATGCACAGCGCTGACAACAGCCCCGTATTCCTCCATAGCAAGCCATGTGCCCCATATGCCACCGCGAAGCCTTACAGCACCGTAGTGGTAATATGGGGTGAGATGGAAATAGTAGCCAATCGCCAGTCCGACGATGATTGCGACTATGCTCCAAGGGACGGTGAAGCTCCTCTTCCAACCGACATGGTCGGAGATGCGTATGCCCTCAATTTGGTAGCCGATCAACTCAGGGTAATAGCCACGAGACATGAATGTAAACAATGCGAATGCCGTCATGCTTTTAACCCCGCCTCTCTCGAGCAGGGGTTGCGTCCCGAGGGTGTATGTGATGAAGCGCTTCTGTTGAAAGAAAGGGAACATCCAAATGAGAGGTATGCCAACTTCAGCCCTTATGCGGGCGTAAACGAAAGCGACTGCAAGAACGATTGAGAAGTAAAGGCATGCAAGCCATGTCGCCATACCTGCTGCTACGGCGAAAGCAACCATGCCGATGAATCCGAAGATCAAGAAGGCAAGCGAGAGCTTTGGGCTCAATAAATCCCTTTGCGCCTCTCGAGCGCCCCCACCTTTACCGACGACGCATTTTAACGCCTCGACGATGTGCGTGCGAGCGGTGTAGAGAAGATAGACAGCCATTGCGAGATATGCACCGAGGCTTTGCTCCTGATAAAACGGGAAGCCAGCATACCTGTATCCTATGAGCTCGCCTATCAGAGCTTGCAACTTGAAGAGTAAGTAGGAGAACCAGATTGAGAACGATACATCCGTTGGGACGAGAAAGCCAAACCCAATCAACTCAGGGCGATACCAGATGATCAAAGGTTTAAGCGCGCTCCATGGCGATTCAATGAACGACGCACCCATGTCAAACATTTTCCCGAGAGCTGGAAACGAGGGGAAGTAAGCATTGAGCATGTTCATGGCGTTGTAAAGCGAGGAGAGTGAGAAGCCGATCCACATCAGCTTGTTGCGGAGGAACAGCAACTTACCGTTCTCCGATTTTGTTAGCTCAAGTGGCAGTTGAACCAAAGGGAAGACGAGCTTCTCCTTGTCACACCACTGCCTCACGAAAAGCCCTATCAGCCCCAAGGAGCACACCCAGTATAGGACGAAGAATAGAGTCCAAAACGAAAGCCTCGGTATCCATACTCCCCATGGGACGCCAGCCGTTGATCCAAGATAAAGCGAGCGTATTGTATCCCTATCCAATGGGACAAGCCAGCTTGGTAAGTTCTTCCAAAGGATGGTGTCAAACTCGTTTTCGCCCGAAGCATAGTAAACTGGCGTGCCTATGAGTGCGAACAGAAAGCGCACAATCCCGCACCCGGGGAGGGATGAAGCTATCGTGGTGAAGAAGTAGATGAGCAGTATGTCGGACCTGCTGAACGAAAGCGGTTTGCAAATCCTGCTCAGCAGTTGGTTTGCGATGAGTAGGAGAAGGAGCACGCCGACTGCTGGCACTGGTGGGACGGCTTCCGTCACCTGTGTCGCAAGCACAACTATTTCCGCCTGCCTGACCCAAATGCCACAAACCCAATTCAAAGTTAAAGCAACCACAAGTATCCAAAGCACACGCAAGACCTTTCGTCCCATGCTACTTGTGCCAGCGCAAACATCCACCCTCTCAAGAGCGCTTTCTGGCTTGAGTTCCTTCAATCCGATTACACCTCAAACTTTGCCTTGTGGGGGATGACGCCCTTTTCAAACCATAATGTTAGCGCTCAGTCTTGCGCTCAAGCTCACCGTTGTGCTTTGGCTTTTAGAGCTACTCGATGACGACGACTTCATTCGTTGGCTTGAAGAAATGCAAGAGTAGCAGGAGGAAGAGGATGAATGTGTTTCCGAGTATCAATCCCATAGCAGCTGGTTTAAGCGCTTGCCACAACCTTATTCCGCCAAACCAAAGGGTCAGCGCTTTTATGACCCATCCAAGGAAGATGCTGAAGCCATACCTGTCTCCGAACCAAGTCCCGTTGACAGCCACATAACCAAGCGGATGCAGAGGCCACCACAGGAAGCGCCACCTCAGCATACACAATGCAACCGTGACTATGCACCCACTCACAAGCGACATGTAGTCGCCCGTTTTCATCTTTTGGTCTTGAACGAGCTGGTTGAGCAATGTCCTTGCCATTGATGCAGGGTAACCTCTCGTCCACCAACCCATCTTCGGTATCGGTGTTGTGTAGAGGATGTAGATGCAGGTTGGATGACATATGAGCATTGAAAGGAGAAGGGACGACAGTATCAATTTCAAGGTATGCCTTTCGTTCAAGTTTGTAGCATGTGCGATCTTCATCGCCTGAACCGCCTGAGCCAGAACGCATGTCGCTGAATCATTAAGCTTTGAGCCGATCATGTTCAACGCCGTTATATCCTTAGGTCCTATGGCATCCTTACCGAATGCCCTGACGATGAAAGTGTGTGGCGATGGCGTCCAAAAGACGAAGAGACCAGCTTCAGCAACCATGCGAGCCACAAGTATCCTCCAGATGAAGTGGATGGCGAAGAGGAGGACTGCCCAATGGATTGAAAGGCGCAAAGCGGTGGCGAACAGTAACAGCGTGGCAAAGCCAACACTCACTATGAGCAATGTTGTGCGAGGCGATATTTTCGTTCCATCGCCATCCGAACCACGCAACGCCCTTCTGAAGAAATCCTTCAAGTAGCCTCTTGCAACCCAGATCTGCATGAGGAAGAGCGTGATCAGCCCACCGATCGTTTGGAATTCGAGCGGGACATAGAAGTCAGTTAAGCCTAACGCAGCTCTCGCCACCATTTGCATCCTGCGCACGATGTAAAAGAACCAAAAACTGAATCCGACATCCGTTGTGATGAGGTAGGTGATGCCGATCATGTCGAAGTAATAGTTGAGCGGGAGGTAGTTTAGGACATCCCAAGGACGCCCGCTGAATAGGACTCCGAAGTTGCGGTAGATGTTGATGTCTGGGAAGCTTGGAAAGTAGATGTGTATTGCCCTAACCGTGTAGATGAAGGTTGGTATGAGAAAGCAAACCCACATAAGTGGGCTTTTGAAGAGGGCATTTATCTTCTCCTCGTCGGTAACCTCTATTGGCACTTGAGCCAATGGGAAGACAAGCTTTTCATTTTCTACCCACTGCTTTCGAAGCATCGTTGCAATGCCAACAGCAGTGTAGAAGAGAGCAACATAGAAGATGGTCCAAAGCGAAAGTGGTATGACCCAAGCCTGCCATGGTATCTTTGCGCCCTCAGGTAAACCTTCAAACGCCCACGCTATAACACCACTTCGTGCATCCTTTGATGGTAGAAACCAACTTGGTATGTAGTTGAGCCAGTTTGGCACATCATACTGTAGTAGTTCTGGCATGTTCCTCGGATGGGAATAGTAGGCTGGTGCTAAAAGACCGAGATAGAGGTAATCAGCATATTGCTGTCCTGGAAGACCCGTCATGATGAGGACGGTGCAGTAAATGAAAAGCAAGTCGGAGTGGGAGAAAACCCTCCTCCCGAATATGCCTTTGCAAGCCATGTTGAGAAGCATGAGAACCATGAGTGGGAAGAGGGCACAGCGGGGCAAATGACCTGTCCCAATGAGATCGTAGCGCAGATACGCCGAGAAACAACCAGCGACAGTTATACCGATGACGAGTGGGAATGCGATGGCTATAGCTTTCACACTCACATGTTGTTCAGCTTCTTCGCTTACAATTACTTTCGCCAGCATGCCATCTCTCTCTTTCATGCGAGTGCTTCCCTCACCGCTTTCGGAGTTTCATGTTCTCAGAGTAGCGCACCTGTTGACCTTTTAGCATGCTAACCTTTATAATGGTTGTAGCTTCAGCGCACAGGGGGGATGAAACATGTTCAACTTGAAGGAGAGTTTGAAGAGGCGTGAGTTCTTCAGTCTATGCGCTATAACAGCGCTTGGAATTGGCGCTGGAACTGTGCTATGGAGGAAGCTCAGGGGAAACACAACACTGATTTCGAAACAGCTTAAAAGCAACCAACCTAAGAAGGTTGCGAAGGCGGAAGAGACCACAGAAGCTGAGAGGAACGAAGGAGGCGCTGCGAAGCATACAGCTCAAGTTGAAGTGCCACCAGATTACATTGAGGTTGAAGTGGGCAGTGTTGTCACTGATAAGCTTGGCGAGCCAGTCGTCTTGTTGGTTGATAGAGCGTCAAACAAGTATCTGCCGATATGGATTGGTCCTTCCGAAGCGCTCGCTATAGCTATGGCGCTTTCTAACAGGAAGCCCTCTCGCCCAATGACTCATGATTTGCTTAACACGGTCATAAGGGCATTGGATGGAGAGGTTTTGCGAGTCGTCATCCACAAGCTTGTCGAAGGGACCTACTATGCGAACATCGTCCTTAAGGGTAAGGGGAAGGTTCAGGAAATTGATGCTCGTCCAAGCGATAGCATTGCGCTCGCGCTCAGAGCGAAAGCACCAATTTATATCACGCCACAGATCTCAGAGCTTATGGAGCCGATAAGCGAGGGCAAGGAAGGGTTAAAGAAGACTTAAACTTTTGATTGTGCTGAGCCTTGGGTAGGTGGTTTAATGAGCTTTGTTGAGGTGCTGATGATCATACTTGCACTGATTGTTGCGCTTTGGCTTATAGCCTCTTTGGTGCGTTCGCACAAGGGCTGACCTCTCGCTCCCTCAAATTCAGGATTGAGTTCTTAAGGTGGGTCTGGGGATGAAAGAAGTTCAGGCATGGTCGGAAAGAGTAATAAAAGCCGTCAGCAAAGTGATAGTGGGCAAGCGCGATGTGATTGAGAAAACTGTGATAGCACTATTGGCGCAAGGTCATGTCCTTCTTGAGGATGTTCCGGGCGTCGGCAAGACAACACTCGCAAAAGCCCTTGCTAAGGCGCTCGGATGCACATTCAAGCGGATACAGTGCACACCTGATTTGCTTCCGTCAGACATAACGGGTGCAAATTTGTATCTCGTGCACGAGGGCAAATTCAAATTCAAGCCAGGTCCGATATTCGCCAACATACTCCTCGCCGATGAGATAAACAGGGCTTCACCGAAAACGCAATCAAGCCTGCTCGAATGCATGGACGAACATCAAGTAACAGTTGACGGAGTAACTTACCAACTCCCCGAACCCTTCTTCATAATCGCGACACAAAACCCGATCGAATCGGAGGGCATCTTCCCGCTACCTGAGTCGCAGGTTGATCGTTTCTGCATGCGCCTGAGGCTCGGTTACCCAACCGCTGAGGAAGAAAAGATGGTGCTCATAGGACAGCGCCTCTCTCACCCGATTGAATCGTTGCAACCTGTGACAGACGCACAGGAAGTTGTGAGGATGCAAAAAGCGATTAGGGAAGTTTTCGTGAGCGAGCTCATTTACAAGTATGTCCTTGACCTTGTCCACCAGACGAGAACTGATAAGCATCTGTTGCTTGGGGCAAGCCCGAGAGCTTCATTGTTCCTCGTTCGCACAGCGCAGGCTAAAGCTGCGATGAGCGGTAGAGACTATGTAAGTCCAGATGACATTAAGGCGCTTGCTGTCGATGTCCTTGCTCATAGACTGCTCATCAACCCAATTTACGCTACCGAAGGGATAACAGGTGAACAGCTCGTCAAAGAAATTCTTGAGAGGACTCCTCTCCCTGACGCTACCTGATGGTGATGGAGGTATCCTTATGTCGTTTTTCAAACGCCGCAAGGAAGCAAGCGTGAAAGGAAAGCTCAAAGTGAAGGTTAGAAGCGAAGCAGTGTATCTGTTTGTGAGCTTGAGCATCGCATTATACCTTGTGGGGATGAGCAACGAGAGCGATTCGGCTTATTTCATCTCCCGTGTGCTGTTGCTTGTGCCCGCTGTGAGCTTCGTTTTTGGTCTGATGAACATAAGTGGAGTTGTGTGCCAAGCGAGGTTCGTTAGGAACAGGATTCATGAAGGCGATGAAACACACATATGCGCTGAGGTGACAAACTACGGCTCGTTGTCAAAGACGAATTTGCTCTTGTGCGTTGGCATCACTAACAAAACGCTTGGCTCAGAGCATTTAGCGCAGTGGCTTCTTCCAACAGTTGGCGGTGAGCAGGCAATACACCTAAATCCGTTAACGGCTGGAAAACTTAAGAGAGGTGAAAACCTGATCGAGTTTGTAGAGGTGGGTTGTCAAAGTCCTCTCGGGGCATTCTGGCTTGTTCGCCAGCACACTTGTAGCGATGTTTGCATTGTCTACCCAAAGCTCCTTTGCGACTCGAGGTCCCTTTCCTCTCACAAGTGGGTGAGGTCTGGAAGCTTCATGTTCCAAGACAGGCTTGATTATCGTGGCGTGAGAGAATATGAGCCATCGGATGATGTTAGGCTTATCCACTGGATGAGTAGCGCAAAGCGTGGGGAGTTGGTGGTCAAACTACCTGAGTATCACCAATCGTTGCCTTGCACGATAGCGCTTTATGCACCTGACGAGGTTGACGAAGCCGACAAAACTAACAAAACCGTCACAGCGCAGGATTATGACCTGCTACTCGAAATCATTCCCAAACCGATTTTGAGGTTTCTTGGACTCGATGAAGATGAGGAAGCCAAGGAAGCTGTCAAAGCTGAAACGATGTGGAATGATGAGCCCATACTTGAACACATGATTCGCTTTGCGGCAACGCTCGCTGTCATGTTGCACGATATGAAGTGGGAAGTAACAGTGCTTGCGGGTCAACGAAAGGTGACTATTCGTGCAAGAGAACGCAGGAACGATGTGCCTGTCTTACTTGAGAGTTTAGCGACGCTGAAGCAGTCAGATGCTCAACGGCGGTTCCCCATGAACAGCATCGTGAATGATCAAGGTGTGTTTGTGTTGCTGACGACATGTAGCGGGGTGAAGGAGTTTGATTTTACTGCTATGCCACAAAGGAAGCGCTATGCTGGCAAGCTACGATATGTCGTTGTGCATTTTTGTGTTCGAGGCGTCGATTGCCAAGCGGGGGAAGTGAAGGTGGATGGAGTAAGTCACATTGCCATCAAAGGTGTTTCAGGGTTGTTGCCAGCTCTGCAGGAATGCGTGAAATTACTCTTGCAAGATAGAGCCGTGATGAGCCATGTCTAAAACTGCTTTGGGAGAACATTCATCACTGCAGTTGCTCAAGCCGAGTGAGCAGGTCCTGCTTTACTCGTTCTCTCTTACTGCGCTCCTGTCCACGATTTTAACTGCGTTATCGTTTGGGCTCATCTCGCACGCTATCGCCATACGCTCGCTTGTAATAGCCTTCATTGGCGCTGTCACAAGCCTTTACCTTGTGCGAGTTGATTTTTGCCCAAGGAACCTATTGAGTGGCGTCATACTCTTCTTTGCTCTCGTCACAGCGCTCTTGGACGCAAGGCATATACTGCCCGGTTGGTTGTATGGCATGCCGACATCAAAAGTATTCGTGGCTATCTCGGCGAGAGACGCAGTCTCGCTCCTGATGTTGCTCATCGTTGTGCTTCTAAGTTTGAAGCACTTGCAATTACTTGACCGTGTTGACTTCGGCTTAGTCTTGCTCCTTGAGTTCGTCATCTATGTCCTGATGATGCCGTTTCAGCGCTCCCTCTACTTCGTGCTTTATTTCCTCCCATACGGTGTTTCAGCGATCGCTGTTTTGTTGCTCCTTCAATGCGCTTACCTGCGTGTGCTCTCACCACTCGTGGACATATCCGGGTGGGAGAGCATTTTGAGGAGATCGCTTTTCCGTGAGATGCTTTCGCTGAGTTTGTGGGTAATCGTTTTTGCGGTCACACTCTCATATGGTCTTACTTCCTTCGAGCGTCTCTCTGGGTGGCTTTCCAAGTATGGTGAGCTTAAATTTGGCTTTGTTGACAGCCTCATCTCAAAATGCATCGAGAAATACTTCTTCCGCACTTATAGCATGTTACCGATGTGGGGCTTTTCGCTCTCGCTTCGCTCACCGAGTGGCGGGGTTTCTGATACAGTTGTTTTGCGTGTTGAGAGTTCAGTCGCTGGGTATTGGCGCCTTTGCGCTTACGACTATTACAAAAACGGGACATGGAGAAGGAAACTCAAATGGAAGACGAAACTGCTTGAGGAAGATGAGGAGCTTTCCTTGACTGCGGGCGATGACCGTTACGCTTCAGTCAAAACGATGAAGGTCATGCAGATAGTGCACATTGAGAGAGGTTCTTTCATATACCTTCCAGCGCTTTTCAGACCAACTCGCTTGGATGCCGACCTTGACCATGTGAGCTACGACCCCTCCGGGACAATACGCTCAAGGAAACTTCTAACGGAAGGCTTTTCATACACTGTTTGGTCTGAGGTGAAGCTTTGGAGATATTCGCTTCTTGCGGGAACCACACTCTCTTTCAAGAAGGGAGAGCTTGAGGGACTGGAACGCTACTTGCAGTTGCCAGAAAGCATTAAGCCACAGCTTGAGCTAATAGCTACTTCAATCACAGCTGGCGCAAGAGACCCTTTTGAGAAAGCGCTTGCTATAAGGAGATACCTGAAGCGCAATCTCTCATACGACGAGAAGTATCCGATCACTCCAGCAAATCAAGACCCAGTGCTTTACTTCCTCACCGTCTCAAGGAAAGGGACTTGCGTGCACTTCGCATCTGCGATGGTTTTACTTTGCAGGGCATCTGGCATACCAGCAAGGTTGGTCACTGGGTTTGCCATAGGTGAGTGGGATGAAGGGAAACGCTGTTTCATCGTTAGGGAGAGAGATGCTCATGCATGGGCTGAGGTTTACTTGCCGAAGGTTGGATGGGTGGCTATGGATCCAACACCCGGCTATTCAATTCCTGAACCGAGGGTGATGATTGCCTCTGCACCGTTAGCCGAGAGCACTTGGTGGGATGACTTCAAGACAAACCTTATCTTGTTCTGGGAAGGGCACGATGTGCTCATATCGGTGTGCACTATCGTTTTAGTTCTCATCGGCTTTTCGCTCTTCGTCCTCATGCACACGCCGAGTGTCTTCAAGTTTTTCAAACGCAAAAGAACATTGAAGCTTGGCGATGCAACAAGGTTGTTCGCCAAAGCTGTTAAGTTGGTGGCAAAGCGTTACCGAATGAGGAGAAGCTCCGAGACCGCGATTGAATACGCTACGAGTGTAGCGGAAGCACTGCCACTCGAAGCTCAAAAAACATTCATGCTGATGGCAGAGCTATACACCGAAGCAGTGTATGGCAGAGGGAGGCATCACAACTTGCATTTGATGCGTCTGTTGTTGGGCGAGTTGAAGAAAGCGTTGCGCAAGCGCGCCACTAAGCCTGATTGAAGTAAGTCAAAGTAAGTTATGACTTCGGTTTCCTCTGCTTCTTTCGTGTCCGTAGGATGGGCATAATTAAGTTGTAGCCATAAGCACTGCGTTGAGGTGATAAAAGATGAGTGCTGGTGGGAAGGTAAAGCCAAGGCTTGGTGAGCTTCTCGTTGAAGCGAAGGTGATAACGCCACAGCAACTTGATATGGCTCTCGAGGAACAAAGGGTAGTCAACAAGCCGCTTGGGAGCGTGCTTTATGAACTTGGCTTCGTTAAAGATGAGGAGGTCATACTCGATGTCCTGAGCCGTTACTATGGTGTGCGCAAGGTTGACCTCGCCAAGTTCCCAATTGATGTCGAAGCTGTGAAGCTCCTGCCAGCTGAGATCGCAAGGAAGCACTTGGTGATGCCGATAGGCAAGCGCGACGGGAAGCTCATTTTGGCGATGGTAGATCCGGGGAATGTTATCGCTATTGATGATGTCCGTTCGGTGACTGGCATGGATGTTGAACCGGTCGTCGTCTCTTATTCAGTTCTCACACAGCTCATCTCGCGCTACTACCCGATCAGCGGTGAAGTATCAACGACAGCGATCGGTGAACTTGAAACGGTTACCGAGACACCGGTCATTGATGTGACGAAGGAGGCAAGAGTAGCACCCACTGTGAGGTTGCTCAACAGCCTGCTCCTAAAAGCTGTTGAAAGGCATGCGAGCGACATCCACATCGAACCGCAGAAAGATAAAGTCTTGGTCAGGATGCGCATAGACGGCATCTTGCACACGGTTGCCGAGCTACCAAAGGGCGCTGAGACTTCGCTGATCGGACGGATAAAAGTTCTCTCGCACATGAATCTTGCTGAGAGGCGTTTGCCTCAAGACGGTAGCTTCAGGTTCAAGGCTCGTGGAAAGGATTATCATGTGCGTGTTGCTACATCACCAACAATTCACGGTGAGAAAGCGGTTCTTCGTTTCCTGCGCCCCGAAGAGGAGTTGTTCACCCTTGAATCGCTCGGGATGACACAACAGCAACTCAACACATATTTGAACCTGCTCCGCCAACCACACGGTATAATACTCGTCGTCGGACCAACCGGCAGTGGTAAGACGACGACTTTGTATGCGAGCGTCATGTGGCTTAATGATGGCAGGCGAAACATAGTTACCCTCGAAGAGCCAGTTGAGCAAGAGATACCGGGCATCTCTCAAATTCAGATGCGCCCAGAAATAGGTTTAACATTCGCATCATCGCTGAGGAGCGTCCTGCGACAGGATCCGGACATCATCCTCGTTGGCGAAATAAGGGACAGCGAGACTGCCGAGCTCGCCATAAGAGCTGCAATGACGGGTCACTTGGTTCTTTCAACGCTCCACTCAAACACTGCTGCAGGCGCTATACCGAGGCTGAGGGATTTGGGTGTTCAGTCGTTCCTGCTCGCTTCTTCCCTGCTCGGCATACTTTCGCAAAGGCTTTTGAGGCTTAATTGCCCAAGATGTATGCAACCTTACTCTCCATCCGATGTTGAAATAAGGGCGCTCGGGTTAACGCTTTCTGAGGCAAGCAAATTTAACTTCATGCGTGGAGAGGGATGTTCATATTGCGACATGACTGGCTACTTCGGTAGAGCTGCAATATTTGAGATACTGCCTGTGACATCGGTCATTCGCTCACTCATAATGCGAGATGCACCCGAAAACGAGATCGAGAGCGCAGCCATCAACGAAGGTATGACAACGCTCCGTGAGAGCGCCCTCAAGATGCTCGCTGAGGGGAAGACAACGATTGAGGAAGTCATCGCAGTCCTCGCAAGACCTGAGGATGAGAAACGATGCATACGCTGTGGCTTCCCGATACTTGATAGCGACTTCGTTTATTGCCCCAGATGCCACACACAGCTTTTGAACATTTGCCCTAACTGTAAGCGCACATTGAGGTCGGAGTGGAGTATATGCCCATATTGCGGCGAAGGTGTCGAGCCAATATCTGCGCGCCTCTCAGAGGAAGTGAACAGGCATCTAAAGCAACTCGATAAGCTCTATAAGATCGGGGTGTCCGTGACATCGGAGCTCAACATGGACAAGATACTCAACACCGTGATGGATGCAGCTATGAGCTTGCTCGATGCCGATAGCGGTTCGATCCTGCTCATAGATGAGGCGACGAAAGCCCTACGCATTGCGTGCCATCGTGGGCTTGACGATGACATAGTGGCAACGACGAGAATACCGCTCGGTGAAGGAATAGCTGGGAAGGTGGCGAAGGAGGGGAGACCGATAATCATATCGCCAACAAGCGTTGATGCAAGCATAAAGGGATTGCTTCATAGGGATGAGATAGTTTCATCTATGGCTGTGCCACTACAGGCGAGAGGTCAAACGCTCGGTGTTCTCTGCGTCAACAGCATGCGCAGGAGTAGGTTGTTCAGCGAAGAAGACTTAAAGCTTGCATTCGCACTCGCAACATACGCAGCAATAGCGATTGACAACGCAAGGTTGTCGGCCGTCTCAAGCTACGAGCATTTCGAGAGGGTGCTCACAACGGTTGTCTCGCAAAACGAACAACGCTTGGTCGGCAGGAGGGGACATTCTGGGAGGGTCTCAGCGCTTTGTAAGCAGTTGCTCATCGAGATGGGATATGACCCAGCTTACGCACAGCGCTTTGCGATGGCTGTTTTAGGTCACGAGGTCGGCATGATAGCGCTCCCCGATAGCATTTTGAACAAGCAAGGGAAGCTCACAAGGTCAGAAAGACAACTGCTTGAGCAATTCCCACTTTACTCCGAGCAGTTCATCAAGCTCATACCTCAGTTGAGCGAGTTTTCATCCGCCATAAGGCATCACATGGAAAGGATTGACGGAAGTGGCTACCCAGACAGACTCGTGGGTCAACAGATACCGAGGTTGGCGATGGTGATTGCGGTTTGCGATGTTTACGATGCACTCGTTTGCCTTCGCCCACACAGACCACCGCTATCACCCGATGAAGCAGTAGCCGAGCTCAAGCAAATGGCGGGGAGACAACTCGATGCCGAAATAGTCTCAATGTTCATTAGCATGCTGGAGAGGCAAAGTGTCATCGCAAAGCAAAGCTCTGCAACCGAGCTCAAAAGCTGAAACTACACTCTGCTACGCTGTCTCCACAGAATGATAACCACTAAGGTTGCGAGCGCCAAAGCAAGCATTAGCATTCCCACCAAGTGCGCTAACTCAGGTGTTGCCTTCTGCAGTTGCAGTCTTATCTCATCGCATCCGATTGTGTATCCACCAGAGGCTTGGTTTTTGCCGACGGTGCGCAATGTCAATGAGTGTGAGCCACGCCTTAATTTGGCATAGCCGATGTCAACCTCAATCATCTTCTCGGTTTGCGAGTAGCTGTCCACAACATCCCCAACCCTTTTTCCATCAACAAGCACTTCAAACATGCCACCGCTCGGCATCCCAGCGATCGTCAGCGAGATGCCATAGACACCAGATTTGAACGATGGCAGTAGGAAGGTTATGCTCTCGCCAACTCGCTTCGCATCAAACTTGAGATATGCTCCGCCTCTCCATGGCGGTTCGGCTCCAAACCTTTTGCGTATCTTAGGCTGTCTTGATGAGGACAGAATGAACATGCGTTCAGCCTGATAGCCAGCCAACGCCGGTTGCACGACGATGTAATCGATGAAGAGCGGTTTCCCATCAACCGATTCAATCGTCAGCCTCCGTTTACCAGCTCTTATCGGTTTCGTCACACCGAGCCCGATTTGATGCCAAGCCAACTCCTCCTCCGAATATCCGCTGAACACCCCACCAACTGCTTTCCCGTCAACGAAAACCCTTGCCTTCCCACAATGCTTTTTTGCGAGCAACCCGAGCGCAACTTCATAAGAGCCATTGATGCTCGCATCAAACTCAAGTGAGAGGCGTTCCTTTGGCTTCTTGGGCTCGAAGATGATACACCTGCCGCCACTCAGGTCAACCCTTTCACGCCATTCACCTTCCCAGAGCGAAGAAAGGCGATATGGTGAGCGCTTCTCACCCTGTGAGACAACCTTCGCATTGCCCTCAACCACTTTCAGTTCTTCAGCCTCCAGAGCGCCTTTCGCCCTCTCAAGCGGTGTGAGCATGAAGTAATCGATAACAACTTCAGCATCCTTCACGCTGTCGCTCCATAGGCACAAGTTGAGTTCCAACTCCCCTTCCTTCAGCCAGCGACGGAACAAATTGGCATTATGCACTCCACGCATAAGCTTAAGCGTCTTGTGAGCTTCGCCAACTGATACCTCCATGTGGAGTTCGTCGGTAGCGAAGTAACGGATGAACACATCATAAGTATCGCTCCTTGGAACTTTCAACTTAGTGGCAATCTGCAACTTCTTTGTGCCATCGGTGGTGATGCGGATGCCTTTGCCGTTGCTCAACTGCGTTGGTAGCGAATCATCCTCAATCACCTTCAAGGCATGGGCGTTTCCTTGTTCAACGCTGACTTGCAAGTTTTCAGCCTCTTGAGCATCTGGCTCGCTGAACGGTGGCGGAAGTAGCTCTTCAAGAGGTGGTGGCGATGACAGCTTTGCATGTGGCTCAACTTGATACCAAAAAGCAACGCTCCTGTAAAGGCATCCGGGGCAGTTGTTGTTCGGACCATGTTCAATGGATGCTTCTATCGATTTGTTAAACGGTATGCAGTCGGTCAGCATCCACCTGTAAAGCACTGAGCGGGTTTTCGCACCGAGGAATATCGGTGCGCCAGCGAAAGGCGTCGCATAGCTACCGAAGATGAAATACCAACCGCTGTTAAATTCGTCCTCCGTGCCAGTGCCACAAATTGATGGTTTCGTCTCCCCATCCACTTTGATGTTCAAATCGCCTTCATAGCAATCGAGCGATTTTCCGATTATGGCGAGGACGATGCCGACAAGGTGTCCCCTACCACTTGTGCGCAAGATGGTGTGCGGGATGCCTTGCTTCGTTAGACCGCAGTTAAGCCATGCGTGCAACCTGCCGAGTTTATTTTCATCCGTTGGCAAGCTGGAGCGCCATGCCATGCACCCCACCTTAGCATGCTCATTGCCATCGTTAGCTATTGAAAGGATTGCCGAGCGCGAGAACGGCATCGGCATGCGAAAAACGAGTTGTTCCCACCTCACATCAACGAACACCGAGTTTAACTGCACCCACCCAAACGGTATGCACATCAGATATGCTATCGGCACATCAATGCTTGGGTTTGTTTCTCCGTCCCAGTATGCCCTTAGCCTGAGCGAGTGAAGAACTCTGAGCTTCATCGGGTCTATTCTCAGCGCCACGCAAGTGAGCATACCGCTCCCTCGCAGGTCAAGGAGTTTCTTTTCCGTCTTTGGAGGTATGGTCACGCTTGAAGTCAAGTCAGGCGGTTTGCCCTGCGTTGGCATTTGCATCCATTCGGTCAATCTTTCCAACGCCCATTCGCATTTCAATGCCTGCCGTTCGTGATGGACATCGCTTGGCAGGATGTGATATGTGATTTGGTAGTAAAGCGAGGATGGGTTTTCGACCTCGATGCGTGCGAGCTTTTTGAAAGCCATTGGCGCATAGCAGTAACCGCCACCGCTTTCCTTCCCAACAAGTTGGCTTGCAAATGGCGTCTTATCACGGTTGAAGAAATCAACGAACGGCATTTTGAGCATTGGCTGATGCTCATCATCAATGTAGATGCGTATTTCGCCCATCGGGTTTGCAGACCAAATCCTGTAGATGCATCCACTCCCTTTCACATCAAGCAATGTCGCTACATTTGATCGCAACCTGACGAAGTGCCCTTTATCATCGTTTCCGCCAGTTGGGTCACTTGAAGAAGCTTGGAATGCCTTAGCCCGTCGAAGCATGGGAAGGGTCAGCGGTTCAAAAGCTTCCCAACCTAATGGTTCATGGGTCAAGCTGTATCGTTGTGATTTGCTTGCGTGCGATATGCCTTGAATTATCAAGCTTGCTATCAGGGCGAAAGCCAAATAGAGCATGTGTTGCCACCTCTATGGCACATCCTAAGTGAAGGCGGTGGACATCGCATTCAGTGGGCGGAGGGTTTTAGAAGTGGAACTTGTCTATGTTCTCCTTCGTGAACTTGGCTGGCGGACCAAGTATAATCTCGTCACCACGCACTTCGACTTCTCCGAGCCTACCCGCTTTAAGCTTTTTGACGCCAGCTTTGAGCTGACCATCGATGAGAGCTTTCGATGCGTAGACGACGAGGTAGCCGAGGTCAACGGGGTTCCACAGGATCACCGTTTTGACTGTGCCATCTTTGACGAACGGTCGCATAACATTCGGTGTTGAAAGACCAACGACGGCGACCTTCCCGCTTTTACCCATATCTCTAACTGCCTGTGCTGCGCCAGGGAACGCAACCGAAGATATTGCGAAGATGCCCTTCACATTTGGGTATGCACGCAATATCTCTTGTGTCTTCTGGTAGGCGAGTTGCTGATCTTCTTCCGAAGGTTGGATTGTGAGCAGTTTCATCTTCGGGTATTTCTCACGCATTCGTTTTTTCATCCACTTCATCCATTCGTTCTGGTTCGGCGCTGTGAGGGAGCTTGTGACGATAGCAACACTCGCATCGCTACCAACTTGCTTCGCCATTTCATCAACGAGTGAGTAGCCCACATCTTGGAATGTAGCCTGATTGCAAAAGAACTCACGCTTTGAGCGTTTCGGGTCTGCATCTGCATCCCATGTGAGAACTCTTATGCCAGCCTCCCTCGCTTTGCGCAGTGAGCCAGCTATAGCCACAGGATCGTTGCAGGAGACAGCAATGACATCTGGCTTCCTAAGTATCCAAGTTTCGATAAGCTGTATCTGTGCTTCAACCCTCGCTTCCGTTGGTCCCTCGTAGATGAGCTTTATGTTGCCTATCTCTTTCGCTGCCTCCATAGCGCCACGCTCACATGCGTTGAAGTAGTCAATGCCCTTTATCTTCGGCACCATGAGGAGCGTGATCGTTTTCCCAGCCCGCCTTTGCGCTACCTCTTTGGCTCCTTCCTTTGCGCATCCAACGAGCGATATGGTGACGAAGAGGCAAACGAGCGTAAGGAAACGCTTCGCCATCCTCGTGCTTTTTGGTTTCATCTCCTCCCCCTCCTGCGCAGCATCTGGTCTATAGCGACGCTCACGATCAATAAAGCTCCTATGACCATAGTTTGCCCCTCAGTGCGCACGAGTTGCAATGTGAGTATCCTTCTGACGAGTGCTATTAGGAGCAACCCAAGTGATGTTCCAAGGATACTTCCTTCACCGCCTGAAATGCTCGCGCCACCGAGCAACACCGCCGCGATAGCGTCAAGTTCGTATCCGATGCCAGCGTCAGCTCTTGCCGTGCTCGTCCTTGAGACGAGTATGAGCGCAGAAAGAGCAGCACATACCCCGCTGTATGCGTAAAGCGAAAGCTTCAAGGCTCTAACTGGTATCCCTGTGAACGACGCAGCAGTTTCGTTTTGCCCTATGGCGTAAATGTATCTCCCAAAGACCGTCCTTGAAGCTATGAACGAGGTGAGTAAAGCCAAGAGGATGAAGATGAGGAGTTGCACGGGTATGCCGAAGATGTAGTGCTGACCCAAAACCAAAAAAGCGTCAGGGAAGCCACTGAACGGTTTTGCTTGGCTGATGCCGTAAGCCAAACCACGGTAAACAGCCATCGTTGCCAGCGTGACTATAAGCGGTGGGACGCTGATATAGGCTATGACAGCCCCATTCAAAGCACCAGCAAGCGTTCCAATCAAAAGCGTCAAGAGCACGCTCAACCATATGTTGAGTTTCAATTCTTTCCAGGTCATCGCGAGCACAATGACGCATAGCCCAACCATTGAGCCAACGGAGAGGTCAATGCCACCGCTTATGATGATCAAAGTCATCGGGATAGCCAAAAGCCAAACCTCAATGAAGTGCCTTGACATGTCAAGCAAGCCAGACAAGTTTATCGTGCGCTCCACAAGCCCATTCAAGCAGACCATGATGACGATGAACACAAGCAATAACCGTTCTCGCATCTCCCAACTCTCCCCAACCCCTAAGTTTGCCACCGCTCAACATTTCTAACCAACATTTTGGAGTGACCGAAAACGCTTCTTCCATTCAACCGCTAAGCACTACCAAAGTGTGTCACATTTGTGAATTCACAGGCTTGCTGATGGTAAGAGATGACATGAACATGAGTTGCCATGAGCGCGCAATTAGCCACGAGAGGGTGAGGGCGTATGAGATTGAAAGGGAGTGAGTTTGAGCGTCTTGCTGGGGCTTTGGAAAGGTCTTACAGGTTGATGTTGTGGTCTACGCATGTGCGTTGGATCGGGCTGGGTATAGCTGTGTTCACACTCGTTGGCTCGGTCAAAATCAACCCTAACACATTCACTGGTGCAGTCATATGCTTTTCGCTATACAACCTCATCATCGTTTTGCTTACAGCCAGCCCAAAGCGATACAGGCGTTGGCACAGGATTGTGAGTGTTGGTGTTCCAGCACTTGACTTGCTTGCCATCACGATAGCTCTGTCAGTTCCAACTCCAAGCTCAGAGCTTCTCAGCGCCTTCTACATCCTGCCGATTGTTTTTGTTTCAGCCTCTTACGGTCTCGCATGGGGATTGATGATGACGGGGTTCGCATCGGCATCGCTTTGGGTAGCGCGATACTTCCTCGCAAATCAATTCCTCATCCCAATCTACTGTGGGTGGGTTGCACTATTCTTCTTCACATGCTTTGGGACATTCTTTGCAACGCCTCTCTTCCGAAAGATGCACAAGGTAGGTGAGCTGTTCAAACGCATTGAAGAACTCTATCAGCTTGGTGGTGAGCCACCTCACCCTGACAGGTTAGGGCTCGCGCTTCAACTGGCTGTCGACACCGCACAGATCCACCTTGAGGCTTCTCACACGCTCCTTTACATCTACAGCCCCGTGTCAAAGATGCTTGAACTGCGTCACTTCCAGCCGCCAGATGCAGCGAATGAGTTCCCGCTGAGCATGCCACCTGGGCAGGGTGTTGTCGGACACGTCTTCCAAACGGGTGTCCCGTTGCTCTTTGGCGAGGTTAACATCGGTGTTACAAGCACCTTGATGGAGGAGACACAACAACAGCAAATGCCACCATACCGAACATTTATGGCTGTGCCTGTGCGGACTGGTGAAGGTGTGTCTGGAGTGCTTGTGGCTTATGGTTCGCATGAGAGAGATCCTTTCACACCCGATGATTTGAGGTTGCTTTCGCTAATTGCTGCGCACATAGCTTCAGCTCTTGAAAACGCACGCATGCTTCAAGAGTTGCAAAAGGTCTCGCAGGTGGATCAACTGACTGGCATCTACAACAGGCGCTATTTTGAGCTGATGTTGAACAGGGAGTTCAACAGAGCCTTGAGATACAGTTACCCGCTAAGCCTCATAATGCTTGACTTGGACAACTTCAAGCAATGCAACGACACATATGGGCATCCAGCGGGCGATGAAGTGCTGAAGAGGGTAGGTGAGTTGCTCAAAACCAATTTGCGCGAATCGGACATACCCGCAAGGTATGGCGGTGAGGAGTTTGTTGTCATCCTTCCGCACACGCCATTGAGTGGCGCCAAAGTGGCAGCTGAGAGGATAAGGCAGAAGGTTGAGCAGATGGTGTTTCGCTTTGGCGATCCACCTGTTGAGTATCGCATCACGCTTAGCGCTGGCGTTGCTGCCATCGGTCCAACAATCACAACCCCACAAGACCTCGTAAAAGCTGCCGATGAAGCCCTCCTGAGGGCGAAGGTGAAGGGGAAGAACAGGGTTGAGGTTGTAACATCAGCTGAGTTTGCTCCCGTTGTCGCTTTAGGAAGTAGCACCGCATGAAAACTCAAGAGCATCAGACTGTGGCTGTGAACCTGTCAAGTGATGTTGAGAGGTCGGACAGCAACGGCAGTGGGCGTGGCTTTTGATGGCAAGCTTTCGAGCACCTCAAAAATTCCTCGACGAGCGCATGGGTGTGCAGTGCCATCGCTACTGCAAGGCTCTTTTCAGCGCGTCCCATTTTACCCCAACCACCGTCTTCAAACTGCAGTTTCAACAGTAGTGGTATGGCACGCCTCACCTGCCTCTTTGCGCATTCATCTCTCGTGCTACCAAGTCCGTAGAGCACGATGAATGTGAGTGACGCATCATAGTTCCACATCCCATCGCTTTGCTGTCGCGCCTCGAGCCAGAGCAGGATTTCTTGGCTTACGAGAGTTGCTTCCATTGTCCCTTCTCCTGACAACGCCATGAGCATGTAAACAGCGCACGGCAAACAGCATAGTCCATCGTTAAGGTATTTCTCAATCAGCCATTTGATGGCACGCTTGTATCGCTCGTTTCCGCCACTCCATCTCCTCAAGCCCAAGAGCACATAACTTGTGAAGCCGAGCGAGAAAGAGCCTAAAGAGAACTCACCACCATCAAGGGCTTGATAAACTGTCGGCACCGAGTGGCGTTCGTAGAAGTTACCATCGCAAGTCTGATGTGCCTCGACAAACTCAATCGCTTTCACAACCTGTGGGTGAGATGGTTCCACATCAAGGTGCGATAGCCTCCATAGCTCATATGCCGTCCATCCAACTGAGCCTTTGAAGCTACCCTTCGGAAATTGCGATGCGAGTATGCCCCTCCTCAACTTCTCAATCAGTGGCACATCCCTCTTCAACTTAAATCCAAGAAGTTCTCTCCTTGCGATCAACCCTTCGAGGGTTTGGCTACGCCAGAGAAACGCAAACGGATGCCTTTGGAACACCCTCAACTCCTCTATGAAGGCGTTTAACGCCAACTTGGTTTTCTCGTCTTCCTTCATCATCTCCCCTCAACGGATGGCTCAGGGGATGATTCCCTTTGAGCCATCACTTCCTCTTGAGCTTCCTGTGCCATTCATAGATTTTATTGAGCGCCTCGAGCGGGGTGAGCGTGTCTGGGTCGATGCGCTCAATCTCTTCAATTATCGGGTGTTGCTGGATCTCAAACAGCTTAAGCTGTATTGGTGGTGCTATCTCCTTTGCAGCCTCATGAGTTGGTGCGATGCGCTTTGTTCCATCGGTGCTTTCAAGTTGCCTTAGCACCTCTTTCGCTCGCTCTATCACTTCAAGTGGCAATCCAGCAAGCCTTGCCACCTGTATCCCATAGCTTTTATCGGTCCCACCAGGAACTATACGGTAAAGGAAGACGATGCCATCGCCCTCTTCTTTCACAGCAGCTCTGAAGTTTTTCGCCCTCGGCAACAGCCTCTCAAGCTCGTTCAAGTGGTGGAAGTGCGTTGCGAATAAGCACTTAGCGCCTATCTCATGGATGTATTCGGCGACAGCCCAAGCTATGCTAACGCCATCGTATGTGCTTGTGCCACGCCCAACTTCGTCGATGAGTATGAGACTCCTTCGTGTTGCGTTGTTGAGTATGTTTGCGGTCTCGTGCATCTCAACCATGAATGTGCTTTCACCTGTGGCTATGTTGTCATGCGCACCAACACGAGTGAATATCCTATCAACAACACCAATCTCAGCGTATGTGGCTGGCACGAAGCACCCCATTTGAGCCATGAGCACGATGAGAGCAACTTGGCGAAGGTATGTCGATTTGCCCGCAGCGTTCGGTCCCGTGATTATCAGCAGTTGGTTTGATGTTGAGTCAAGCTCACAGTCGTTTGGCACAAACGGCTTATCGCGTTGCATGCGCTCGATAACTGGGTGCCTCCCTGACTTTATCCTTATGCGGTCGCTGTCGTTGACTATCGGTCTTATGTATCCATATCGGTCGGCAAGCTCAGCGAAGCAGAGTAAGACATCGAGCGTTGCTACCGCTTGAGCTGTGCTCAACAGCTCATGGCTCCGCTTCGCCACTTCCTCCCTCAGCTCGCAGAAAAGCTGATACTCAATCTGGCAGATGCGCTCCTGTGCACCGAGGACTTTCGCCTCGAGCTCCTTGAGCTGTGGAGTGATGAAGCGTTCCGCGTTTGCCATCGTTTGCTTCCTGATGTAGTCGCTCGGGACGAGATGCAGGTTTGGTTTTGTCACTTCAATGTAGTAGCCGAAGACTTGGTTATAGCCTATCTTCAACGACTTTATGCCAGTGCGCCTTCTCTCTTGTTCTTCAAGTTGAAGTATCAGCTCCTTCCCGTTAGCGCTTATCCTGCGTAGCTCATCAAGCTCTTCGTGATACCCATCCCGTATGATGCCTCCCTCACGAACTGTTACTGGTGGGTCATCCGTTAAAGCCCTTTTGAGGAGTTGGTTCAGATCATCGCAAGTATGCATCTGTGAGCACAGTTCTTGCAGAAGTTCGGAGCGAGCTTCCGAGAGAGCCGAGATGATGCTCGGTATGTTCTCAAGAGCAGTCCTTATGAGAGCCAAGTCCTTAGGGTTCGCAGTATGAGTTGCGGTTCTTCCGATGAGCCTTTGCAAGTCAGGCATTGACCGAAGGCGTTCCCTAAGGTTCCCGCGAAGCACCACATTCTTAAGCAACTCCTCAACCGCATCCAAACGCCTGTTTATCTCGGAAACATCAAGCAGTGGGTGAAGCAACCAACGCCTGAGTAGCCTGCTACCCATTGGTGTTATTGTCATGTCGAGCACCGAGAGCAGGCTACCGTGATACTCTCCGAGAATAGTTTGCGTAAGCTCGAGGTTGCGCCTTGCCGATGCGTCAAGTGTCATGAACTGGCTCAGCGAGTATGTGCTCATGGTGCGTATATGCTCAAGCGCAGCCATGTGCGTTTCCTTCAAATATGAGAGGACCATCGCTGCAGCTGTTATGGCTGCATCCATGCCCTCACAACCAAAGCCCTTCAAGGATGTCGTCCCGAAATGGCTCATAAGTAGTTGAGCTGGCGATGTGATTGCGAATTGGTCAAGTTGATATGGGGTTATGCGTGGCGAGCACGAACTTAGAAGTTGAGCAACGATGGATGCATCTTCGGATATGCTATGTGGGAGCAAAAGCTCAGCAGGTTGCAGTCTCCCAAGCTCGTCTGAGACGGTTGCAAAGCCATTCGTTATGTCAATCTCGGTTACGGCGAACTCGCCAGTGGAAACATCAGCTACCGCAAGCCCACACTTCTGCCATTTCTCATCCGGATAAAGCGCCACAAGGAAGTTGTTCTCCTTGGCATCCAAGAACGGTTCTTCTACAACTGTTCCCGGCGTTAGAACCCTTATCACTTCCCTGCGCATCAATCGTCTCCCAGAGGCGGTTTCATCAAGCTGTTCACACACTGCGACTTTGTAGCCTGCTTCAAGGAGCTTACCGATGTATCGCTCGACTGCATGGTGTGGTATGCCACACATCGGCAACCTTATTCCCTTCCCGAAGTCACGAGATGTTAAAACGAGCTGTAGAACTTGCGAACCTATCTTTGCGTCTTCGCCGAACATTTCATAAAAGTCGCCGAGACGGAAAAGCAGGATGACATCTGGGTAGCGTGCTTTTATTGACTGATATTGGCGGAACATCGGTGTCAGCTTCTCTTGGCGTCCTTCCATCATAGTGGAAGCACCCCATCATACGACGAAGGTGACAAGCCCAATCTCCAATTTTAGCTCCCTGTGGATGGAGGATGACCTGCGAGTGAGAGCATCAAAGTCTCCAATGGGCATTTATGTCGGATTGATAAGTTTCAACTTTGCCATCAAGCACATCTTTGACTTTCACTTGGCTTCCAATCGTTGCCGATTCATAAATCGCCATCGCAACCGCTTCATCAACCATCCCGTCTTCAGCGGTTACCTCTGGCGTCCTTCCACTCCTTATCGCGTCAAGGAAATCGTAGCACTCTATCGCAAATGGGTCGGTGATGTTGTGGGGGAAGAGGCGCTTCCTTTGCTCAGTGCTCAGGCTCTCTAAGAACTCGCCTTGCAACTCTGATAGCCTCCTTACCCTCCCATCCACCCTGTGTATCATTGCGCCAGAGAAAGGACCATGAAACGCATCGCCTGAATCAATCAATGCGCCCTCAGTGCCATAGTAAACAACATGCGTAAACTGATGCCCAGGTGCTGCCGATGTGTAGCTCCAAAAGCCAACTACGCCAGAGGCGAAATTGAGCACCGCCATCCATGTGTCCTCACGGAAGTCGTAAACTATTTGACCGTCTTTGTTGTGCGGGCGTTTTTGCAGTTGCTTCACTTGAGCATATACGCTCTCAACCTCTCCAAAGAGTGTTCGTAGAGTGTGGATGTAATGCACACCGCTATCAAAGACCAACCCTCCACCACCAAGATACCTATCGACGCGCCAATGCCATCTTGGTGCATTCTGTTCGCTTGGTGGCGGATTCCACGAAACCTGTTGCGCATAGAACAGCCTCGGTTCACCTATCAACTTGCACTCGTGTATCACCCATTTTGCAGTTCTTGCCGGCAGGCTACGGAAGCATTGCTCGGCGATGGCAGCTATCTTGTTGAAACGCTTTGACGCTTCAACGATCACCTTCGCTGCCTTGATTGTTACGCCGACTGGCTTTTCCAGAAGCACATGCGCTCCAGCTTCCATGCATTTCGTGGCGTGGATGTGATGGAGACCGTGAGGAGTGCATATGTCAACCGCGTCAAGCTCCTCGTTGCGTAGCATTTCATCGATGTCGGTGTAGATGTGTATCTTCTCGCTCTGTGCTTGTGATGCTTCCTCGGCAAACGAGTTGGCGCGTTCTTCGACGGGGTCGCACATGGCTACGAATTTGAAGAGCTCAGGTTCGTGGCGTTTGATCTCAATGTAGCCCCTCAAATGTGCTCTTGCGATACCCCCACATCCGATGATGGCGAGCTTTATCGGTTCGTGTGATGGCATCTCTCTTTCACCTCCATGTTGCTTAGTCACATTGTTTGCCTATCAAATGATAACGCATCGTTTTCCCATTTCATCTTGACCAGCGTTCCCGCAACGGTGGCATCGGTGGGAATGGCGCGTGTGGCTCGGTTTGATACCAGTAGGCAACCGATGCTATATCGTCGGTGAGCGGTTGATACTTGCCGTTCGGATACCATCCGAGTGCCTGTATCGTCACCTTGATATCATGCTTGAAGCGTATCGGGTCGCATATGTGCCACCTGTAGAGTGCATGCCTTGGCACTTCGCCGGGTTCGTTGCGGAAGAGTGGGTAGCCGAGGAAGGGCGTGCAATATGTTTGTCCACCGAAGCCCCACGCGCCTCCAAAGTAGTCCTCCGTCCCAGTGCCACAAATCGTTGGGTAGTCTGTATCGCCGTCAATGTAGAATTTGACTTCGCCCTCACCCCACCATCCGTTTGAAAGCTGAGTCCATGCGATGAAAGTCCCAACATAGTGTCCGCGCCCAATAACACCGTCAAGGATTGTATGCTCTGGATGTTCCCTCCTCGTCATTGAGCGACGCCATTGCGCATGGAAGTATACAGCATCATCGGGGACATCCATCAAGGAATAAGTGATTTGGTAAAAGAAGCCACCGATGTCCTCCCAGTGTTGGTTCTCAATCGTTATGAGGGCACGCTTCCTGAATGGCATCGGGAAGTAGCAGTTGAAGCCACCAGATGGATTGACGACGATCGGCAATGAGTTCACATTATATCGCAAACCATGCCCATTGCAGAAGAAGTCGCCAAGCGGCACCTCAATTGATGGTGTCTCCTCATCATCCCAATAAAAGCGCAGAATGCAACTCCTGTAGGCACGCACATCAACCGTCATCCAGATGTGCTGTATGACGCCACTGCCGTTTATCTCAGCCAACTTTGTGATGCTGTTTGCTGGGAGCGTTATGCACGGGCGAACTTTCCAGCCGACGCCAAGTTCAGATGCTGGGCTCCTTTCGTCAGGTATCGCCATCGCACCTTTTCCTTTCTCACCAGTTGGGTTCTCAGCCGATATTGAACGTGTCTCCGCATCCGAAAGTATCGGCAACATGCCAAAGAAACACATACCGCATTGCCATCCCGTCATCACTACCACCCCCGTTAAAGTTCTGTGCTTTGACGAGCATGTTCTATGCGTAGGCTTTTGGTAAAAGTATATCCTCGCCAACAGTCCATGTTAGGCGCATTGAACGAGACATGGGACACGGAAAAATGGGATGTCAACGCACCTGCGAGCCAATTGAAATGAGGACAAGGTTTTTGGAACATCATCGGAAGCTATTAACGACGGTGTTGCAACATGCTAAACTGAGATTGCTCTCTTGGATTTGGGCACTTTGTGAGGGGGTGAAGAAGATATGGCGCTCGTTGAAGTCTCGATAATCCCGGTTGGGACTGGATCAACAGGGTTGAGCGAATACATAGCTCACGCAATTAAAGTGCTCTCACAGCGTGCCGAAAGAGAAGGGCTAAAGTTCTCGGTCGGTGCTATGGGGACAACGATAGAAGGCGACATCGATGTTGCGCTTGCAGCGATAAGGGAAATGCAGGAGGCTCTCTTCAAGCTCGGTTGCCAGAGAATCATTACCCACATCCAAATCGATGACAGGCGTGATAAGCCAGAAACAATGAACCGCAAAGTGAAAGCCGTCGAGGAGAAGCTAAAACAACTGCAAGATTAACACAGTGGCAGAGATGAGTTATACTGCTAAATGCGTTTCACTCAAACTTAGGATGCTAACAGGAGGTGATGCAAGTTCGTGTGAGCAGGGGGACGGAAAAACAATAACATGGGGGTGACGAAGATGAGAGTTGTATGTGTGGCGCTGTTGGTTGGTAGCATGGTTTGGTTGTATGCCTGTGGTGGCGGTTCAAAAGGGACAGGTCTCAACATCGTGAGCGGGTCAGGTGGCACAACAGGTGAGGTAGTGAGTAATAAACTGCCAGGGTTGCGCGTAAAGGCTATCGACCCAACGGCATTGAAAGTTGAGTCCCTCCTCCCTCCACCCAGCGGATATGGAGTTGGCACCTTCTATGGAGTTGGCACCTTCTTGGCTCTGTATGGCACAGCGATTACCGAATTGAGTTTAGCATATGGTGACGAGGATAAAATTGCCTTCGCCTCCTACCGTCCGGGTAACTATGAGATTTTCTTGATTGACCCTGGCCATCCAGAGTATCTACAGCGTTCCACATTCATTCCTCAGAATGATTACTACCCGGCATGGTCACCTGATGGTTCAAAGATAGCTTTCACGAGCTACAAAACTGGTAGTGGAGATATATACATCATGAACCCAGATGGTTCAAACCTTCAAGGTCCAATCGCTGCTTCAAGCTCCTTGGAAGCTTACCCTTCATTCTCGCCCGATGGTAAAAGGCTCGTCTTCGTGAGCAGTAGAACCGGCAACAACGAGATCTACATTTATGATTTTGGATCGGGTTCGTTAAGGCAAGTGACAAGTAGCCCCTCAGATGAAACTGAGCCTAAGTTCAGTCGAGATGGCACGAGGGTTATTTTCGCTTCCAACTTTGATGGCGATTACGAGATATGTTCGGTGCCAGCAACAGCAACCAACGCTTCATCATCCTCGTTCACCAAGCTGACGAACAACACTGTAGCCGATGTAGACCCTGCCGTTAACCCCGACCCCAATCCTTGGTTTCCTTTCGAGTTTGTGTATTGCTCGGCAATCGGCAGTGGTGGCACCTACGAGATAATGGGATACCCAGATTATGTGCGCTTAACCGAGAATTCCGTCAATGACAGGTTCCCTTCAGTGTCTCCTTCCGGTTATAGTGTCGTTTTTTCACGATATATCTCAGGTAAGCCTTGCTTGGTCCTGGGAATGGCGGGAATGGCGGGAGAAGTTCTATATGAAACACTAGTTCTATATGAAACACTTCTAACTGAACCTGTGAGCTTTGACCTCTATCCATGCTGGTCTGGTTGGAGGACGCTTAATCGGCGAGTCTTAGTTGGTCCGTCTGGAACATACGACCAAGGTTTTGCACCACCGTTTGGCACAAGCATCTCAGCAGCTATAATCGGTGGCGGTGGTGGTGAGTATCCTCACAGCGAAGTTAAGGAATATGAGGGAGCACTCGCTGTAGCTATAATTGCCCAAACTCCGGGAAGTGTTAAGATAACAGCTCTACCAAATGTTATGGGTCAGGATGCTCTCTGCGTGGATGTGGAAGCAGATAACATACTCAAAGTGCTTGAAGATAATGGACCTGGTAATTCTCCAACTGAGTGGGTTGGCAGTAGTGGGCAAGTGCTACCTGTGGGGGAAGTCGTCATCGTTTTCGATACAGAGTATCCGCATGTCATAGGAGTGATAGCGCCGACTCGTGGTAGGAAGCTACAGATTGCTCAAGATGGCGGAAGTGTTGTTGTGCGCGGTGATTTGATTGTCGCACAACGCCTTCATGGTAGAGGGGCACCGACGAAGAGGAATGCAACTGAGGTTCGCCTCTCAAAGGGTGCAAAGGGTGTGGACATTATCGCCAAGTAAACATCTAATCGCAAACTACATGGGGCAGGCACATGTGAGTTAGCCTATGCAGTGTCTGCCCCATTCATCAATAACGATTGGTTGCGAGATGGCGTTAGGGTGTTGTGAACTCGTATGTTCCAGAGCCGACTTCGAAGATGGCTTTACCGTCCTCGACGCGTAGCAGTTTGACACCGGGTGATTTTACTGCGGGCTTTCCGCTCTCCGTTATCTTTTGCGGGTCGCTCGTTGGCACATGGACTATGGCGCTCACATTTGGTGGCAGGCTCACTTTCATGTGGAGCAAGTTTTCGCTTTTGTGCCACTCAACACTTATGCGCCCGTGAATCGATTTGTAGCTTGCTTTCACAAACTCAAGCCCATCGCAGATAACAGGTCTTATGAGCACACGCTTGAAACCGTTTTCGGCTATGTCAATTCCGGCAAGCTTGCGAAACATCCATTCTCCAACTGAACCAAAGGCATAGTGGTTGAACGAGTTCATCCCCGGTTCGTGTATTGAGCCATCTGGTTGAATGCTGTTCCATCGTTCCCAGATAGTTGTTGCGCCCATCTTAACCATGAAAAGCCAAGATGGGTATGTATCCTGAAGCAACAGTTTACATGCGACATCGTCTTTTCCTCCGTCACTCAATGCGAGCATTAGATGCCTTGTCCCGACGAACCCGGTCGATAAGTGCCAACCTCTCTTTTCAATGTCTCTTACGAGGTGCTCAAGAGCCTTTCCTCTCAGCTCATCTGGCAGGAGACCTATATCCAAGGCAAGCGCATAGCATGTTTGAGTATCTCCCTTTATCTTTCCGTCGCTTCCAACGAACTCCCTTATGAACGCCTCTTTTATCCTCCCGAACAGCTCGCTGTAGCGCTTTGCATCTTCCTGCCTCCCGATCGCCTCAGCCATTTCCGCCATTAGCTTCACCACATACGCAAAGTAAGCTGTTGAGAGGACATCCTTTGGAGTCTCTGCGCCTGCGGGCACCCAATCACCGTAGCCGATCGCAGGTCTTATCAAGTCTTTGCTGTTTTGAACGAGGTAGTCTATGTAGCGAGCCATTGATTCGTAGTGGCGTTCAATTATGCGTTTATCGCCATAAACCTTGAGCATCGTCCAAGGGATGATGATGCCCGCATCACCCCACGCTGGTGTTCCGAAGCCTGCGCCAGTTGTTGGAGCTACATCTGGGTATGCACCGTCTTTCCTTTGCCCGTCGTTCAAGTCAATGAGCCACTTCGTCATGAACGATGCTATGTCGGCGATGTATGATGCAGTTCTTACGAATATCTGTGCATCTCCAGTCCAACCTTGTCGTTCGTCCCTCTGAGGGCAATCCGTTGGCACCTCAAAGTAGTTCCCTCTAAGCCCCCACACGATGTTTTGGAAGAGTCTGTTGAGGCGCTCGTCAGAGCATTCAAATTCACCAACCATAGGCACATCTGAGTGGAGCACTATGCCAGTTATGGCATCCAAGTCAGGTTTGCCCGGGTAACCAGTCACTTCAACATACCGAAAACCCCTGTAGGTGAAGCGTGGCTCAAATGTTTCTTCTGGCGCACCCTTGCAGATGTAAACATCCGTGTTCTTAGCGCGGCGCAAATTCGCTGTGTGCAAAGTCCCGTCTCGCTCGAGCACCTCTGCAAAGCGCATCGTTATCTCCGTCCCGGCTTTCGCGCCTTTCACTCTTAGCCTTGCGATGCCTACCATGTTTTGACCGAGGTCAAAGATGAAGACGCCGGGCTTGATCTCACTGATGCTCTTCGGGCGTATCTCCATAACCTTCCTTATCGGCACACCCGGATGCCATGTCAGTTGCAACGCCAACTTTTCCGTAACGGATACTTGTTTCCATGCGCTATCGTCAAACCCTGGTTTATCAAAGCCTTCAACAAGGCTTTCGCGGCGAGCGTCGTAGATCATCCCCATGTAATTGTCGGCTGAGATTATCGGACCGTAAGAAGCCCTCCATGATTCATCGCTAACGATCACCTGTTTCCTGCCGTCTTTCAACTCCACATGCAATTGGATCAAAAGTCTTGGTTCGCCACCGTAGAAGTTGCGTCTTCCCCAACCACCCTGCAGACCTGAATACCATTCGTCGTGCAAGATAGCCCCGATAGCGTTTTTGCCTCTCTTCAAGAGCTCAGTCACATCGTAAGCCCTGTAATATGCTCGTTTCCTGAAGTCGGACCAGCCGGGGATGAAATACTCGTCGCAAACTGGCTTTCCGTTTATGCGCACTTCACAACTCCCCAAGGCGCTGACAAACAATACCGCACGCTTCAAGTCGCCATCGATGTTGAACTCCTTGCGCAAGTATGGCAGTGGCGGTGCCTCTTCAGTTATGTATCCCCAAGGTTGTGCACCGTATTTTCCGAGCTCAACTGCGTTCTTCCACCCAGAGTCGTCAAACTGCACCCCTTGCCAACCGCTGACCTCGCTGTCGTGCGTTTTCCAGCGTGAATCTGTTACGATCGTCAGCCCCTTTTCACCCTTTGTTTCAACTACCAGCCTCGCAAGCAAGCCAGCAGGACCTGCCTCGTTTGTTGCAGCGATCGCAACCACATTTATCCCTGTGGATATGTTTTTCGTGATGTCAAACTGCCTTGGACGACGCCACGCATCTTTTTTGCCGTCGCTCCTACCAACTTCAACACCGTTGATGAAGAGGACAAACTGATCATCAGCAGTCACCCAGATGCGGGCTCTCTCGACAGCTTCTGCTACTTGGAACGAGCGCCTGAAGAAACGCGTCGCTGTAGGTGCTTCTTTCCTCGGGTCACCCTCGGGAAACCAAATCCATGAAGCATTGTGGAACGGCGATATCTCAAACTCGGCTGGCTCGTCATAGCCAATCCACTTGGCTTGCCACTCACCTTGTTCAAGTAACCCCATAACCCAGAATGCAGGCTCACTCCATCGTGATGGTTTATCGGCTTCGTCCCACACCATGACCTTCCACCAACATTGCATTAGCGACTTCAAAGGCTTCCCAGCATACGCTATTTGCGATGTCTCGCTTGAGCGCACCTTCCCAGTGTCCCAAAGGTCTCCTTTATCCTTTTTCAGGTTCTCAAGACTGCTTGAGACGATTATCCTGTATGCGCTTTGGCGCACACCTCGCTTTGTCAGCTCATCACTTTCAAGCACCCAGCTGAGACGAGGGTTCGGGATATCGACACCTATCGGGTTGTAGCGATATTCACAACGCAACTCCTTCGGCATCAGCACTGCCATTGCTTTCCCACCTCCCGCAAGGATAAGTATCGTCAGCGCTACCACATAAGGCATTGCACGCCACCCCCTTTTCGGCTAAGGCTAAATTGGAGACCTTGTTTGGCTCATCGCTTCGTAACTGCATCATGCAAAATTGAAGTTAGCAACCTGATTGCCATCAGTCAAGGTTAAAAGGAACACGAAAGATGGTCGGGCTCATCAGCTGAGGCGTGGTTTGACGCCGTAGGAGTTATCGAGTTGGGCGTATGGATGGCGAGCACGGAGTGCTCTCGTCGCACCTTCCGCATGCCCACATCGTTAGAGTGTCAGCCATTGCCTTCGCAGCCTTGTCTTGAAACTTCGTGTTAGTTAAGCGGCGCACTTCCGCAGGGTTTGAAATGAAGCCGAGTTCAATCAGTATTGCTGGCACGCTCGCCCAAGTTAAAACTGTCAGCGGTTGTCTTACGACGCCTCTATCCTTCAACCCAAGTGTTCTGCATAGCCTTGTCTGCATTAGTTTGGCAAGCGGACGGCTCTCTTCGCTCCAATAGTGCACTGATAAACCGTGTGGCTTGCCATTACGGTAGCTGTTCAAATGAATGGAGACAAACACATCCGCATTAACGAGTGACGAAAGCCTTGCCCTTTCAATCAACCCAAATGGAGTGAAGTCGCCGTCCCGTGTCGTGATGGCAATCCAGCCTCTCCTTTCGAGTTCCTTTTGCAGTTTCTTCGCTATCGCGATGGCGACATCGGCTTCTTTGACCCCATAACGAGTAGCGCCCTCATCAAGCAATCCAAAATGAGTGAAAGCGCCATGACCTGCGTCAATAATAGCAATGAAGTGCCTTCCCAAGTTGTTATCAAACCTTGCAGGGTGATGGAACTTGGAGAAGCTCCAAACGATGAAAGCACACGATGAGAAAAGCAATGCCACAATCAGGATGAGCGTCATCTTGTTCCTCCTAATGCTTCCCATTCTTTCGCTCCTCCATTTCGGTTGTGCTCCTCATACTTCAACTATTGTATCGAGGGCGAATCAAGTGAAAGAGCTTGCGGTCAGGCTTGAAGGCATGTATGAAAGTGCTACGCTTACAGAGATGGCTCAAGTCATCTCCTCGAGCCTGCCACAGGAGCTTGGCACGGAGTTGCTCAAGCTCGCTTACCGTAAAACACACAAGCCCGTTGACTATAAAGGATGGCTCATAGGGCGCTTGTATCTACTCGCCTCTTCGTTCTACCTCATTGGAGCTTTAGATGAACTGCGCTATGGCGACATGGACAGAGCTTCCAAGCTTTGCTACTCCTCACTAACTTGTTTGAAGAGCTCTTCCCGTTGGCTCCCGAAGTGGGAGCGAACGAGCGCTATCGGATACGCTGAACAGCTCAATGCTGTTTTGAAGCGATTGAAAGACGACCGACACTATGCGCTTGTCCATTTGCAAGCCTTGCAATTCAAGGTTGAGGCTCACGCTGTTTATGTCCCACCTGAACCGCGTCGGTGATTTTTGTGCTCGCTACTTTCTGAGCTTCGACATTCAATTTCAAGAAGCGTGGTCTACTGGCATCCGTTGCTAAACGCTGTGCTTGTCTTTGAGTTATCTTCACCGCCCACACTTCACAGCTCTGCCCCGAGTGCGGTTTGAAAGTATATGCCAGCATTTCTTCATCGCTTGAAAACTGTGGTGATGCGCAGATGCCCTCCCTCGCTTCGATCGGCATCGCATCTTCAATTGCCTTTCGCAACAGGCTTGCTGGCTCTACTTTTGGTTGAGGCTTTGGCATATCTCCAAGCCATATCTCAAGTCTTGCGTTATTGCCCTGTCGGATGATTGCGAACCTCTTCCCAGCATTGCCAACAAAGAAGCCATAGATGCCGTCCGAAATCTCATCTACAGCACCTGTGTTTAAGTTCAAGCCGACGAGCTTCTGTTTGCCACTGCTGTCAGTGCCCTGAACGAGCAAAATAGCCCCATCGTTCCAGACTGCTTGCAGGCGGATGTTAGTCAAGGTTTCAAAAAGCTTTCTCCCACCGGGTGCGACTCCCAACCCCTTCTTGAAATCAAAAGTTACCAACTCACCCTCAACTGGTATGAAGAGCCTTTCATGTGGTGACTGCCAAAGCATATTCCCCACAGGCTTTCTTTCCCCAAGAGGGAGTGCCTCACTTTTCATCTGCTCAACATCGAGCACGATTAGTTTGAGTTGGTTTTCCTCAAGCGAGATCGCCGAGAGCATCTTTCCATCTGGCGATAGCGCTACTGGTTCGCTGAGCCACTGTGGTGGCGATATGCTCATGAGATGCTTTTCATTGACGCTCAAATCCTGTTGGACTTCAAGCTTAAAGATATGAGCGTAGGCATTTCCTTTCGCTGATGTGAGCACGAGCATCTGGTTTGACCGTGGCAATGTGCTATACCAGATGATGTCATTCGGTGTCTTCTCGCCCTTCGCAGTCCACAACTCCTTTTTGCCGTCCTTGCAGGTTATGAAAATCGATGAACCACAAACGAATGTCACTGGCTCTGACAGGAATGGGGAATCGAACGAAGCCATCATGCTCTGCAGGTTCCCTTTGAGCTGTGTTCCCGTTATGGTGATGCCGAGTCTCTTTGCCAGCCTCTCAATCCTTTCATCAGCGCCGGGGTGAGTTGAGAAGTAGCGTTCCAAGCCCTTTAATTTCTTGTCCAAGAACTTGCTTAGCATAGTTATGGCGCCCATCGGGTTGTAGCCAGCAGCTATCATGTAGTTCAAAGCATAGCTATCTGCTTCCCTTTCCTGATTACGGCTGTAACCCAAACGCTGTAGCGTGTAGAGCACATCCGCTGCACTCCTGAGGACTTGCGGTGCGCCACTAAGTAGTATCGAGGCGAGGATGGAGATAACCGTGTCTTGGCTTATAGCTTTACGGGCATGCTTGCAGACGACATGCCCAACCTCGTGTGCTATGACGAAAGCCAGTTCATCATCAGATGTAACCGTCTCAAGCAACCCACGAGTTACATAGACAACCCCTCCCGGCAAGGCAATCGCATTTGGCTCATCAATGTTGAGTATCTTGAACTCGTATGGCACATCCTTTCGGTCGCAAACCGCCAGTATGCTCATCCCTATCCGTCTCACCCTGCTCAACTGGGTCTGGTCTTCCCAGAGCGGGATTTGCGACTCAATCTCTTTTGCGACCTTTCTTCCGAGGGCTATCTCAGAGCCGCGTGAGAAGATGTCTATCGCAATCGTTCTTGCTGTGAGCGATAACACGATAGCCAATGTGAGAAGACTTCTGACCACCTTTCTTTGGGATGCGGGATAGCCATTCATCAAGTCAACACCTCTTTCATGTGCATTTGTTTTTAGCCTTGCTACGCTTGAGCGTGAACTCAAGCCGATGCAAACGCTCACGCTTATGCCAGACGGATGTAATCAGCCCAGCAGAGATGGCGAGCACAGCTGAGAGGAGGAACATAAAAAGAGCCTTCGTTGGGTGCTCAACGACCCAGTAGATGGCGCACGCCACAAGCAACAGCGCAGAAGCAGCCATGGAGGCGCTAAGCACTGGTGCTATAGCCTTCCGCTTAACATAGCTATGGGCGCCCTTTTGGAACTGGAGTTGCGTTGGCTTCACATTCGGTTGCTGAGTGAGTCTGCTTAATGCTTCCGATGCAGCCTTGGCGATGTTTTCGTTCTTATGCTTTTCCGAGAGCTCTTTCAGTATGTGCTTTGCTTTCTCGCCACCGATGTGCCCTATAGCTTTGACTATGAGCAGGCATTCGCTCTCATCTCTCTCTGCTTGCAGCATCTTTGCGAGTGGTTCGACTGCCCTCTCATCGCCGATTCGCATGAGCGCTTGTATGACCGCAGTTCGCACACCCCTGTTTTGGTCGCTGAGGGCAGCGATGAGCGCTGGCACAGCCCTTCTGTCACCGAGCTCACCGAGCGATTGAGCTGCTGCAGCGCGCACCGTAAGTGGTTCGTTCGTTAGCGGATCCTTCTCAACGGAAGTTGTCGCATCAAACAGAGCGTGTATCAGTGGCTCAAGAGCTTTTATGTCTTTGAGCTTCCCAAGCGCTGCAGCTGCATGCAAACGCACAAGGTGATCTTTATCCTTCAAAGCCTTTATCAGGGCTGGTGTGGCTCGCTTGTCACCGATGTATCCGAGTGTGGCTGCTATCATATGCCTTGCTGGGTGCTCAAAGTCTTCGAGCGCTTCTATTAGTGGCTTGACGGCTTCCTGCCCGATGCTTATCAGCCTCTCACCAGCATACATGCGCACATTCTCATCTTCTGAGCCAAGTTCACGGATGAGTTCCTCAATGATGTCCATTAGAGGATCACCTCGCCGTCAAAGCCACTCTATCGCAATGCCGTTTTCTTGGTGCGCCATTCTAACATGGTAGCACTCAAACGGTGACACGACAATAAAAAGGCTTTGGCGCTTGCATTCATGATTGCTTGCTCGACTTCATCTCCTCCCACGCTTTTATGCCCGCCATGACTGTCTCTGCGGAGCGTTTAAGGTAACTCAGTTCATCTTCGGTCAGATTGAGTTCCACTATTTCAGAGACTCCATCTCGGCAGAGCCTGACGGGGACACTCATAAACACACCGCTTATCCCGTATTCACCGTTCAGCAAGACAGATGCTGGAATTATCTCGTTGCTATCGTTTGCGATTGCTTTGACCATGAGCGCAACAGCAACCCCGGGTGCAAGCGCTGCACTCGCCGTCTTCAGTAGCCTCACAAGTTCTCCACCTGCTTCTTTAGTCTTCTTGGAGATCTCCCAAATCGTTCCTTCATCAAGCAACTGCGTTAACGGTTTGCCTGAGACAGTTGCAAGCCGAGTCAGAGGGAGCATCCCATCACCGTGTTCGCCGATGACCATCGCCTCTATTTGTGAAACGGGTGCTGATGTGGCTTTTGATATGAGCCACTTGAACCTCGCTGAATCGAGCAGTCCACCTTGCCCTATCACCCTCTCCTTCGGAAAACCGCTCGAACGCCATGCCACATAGCACATAACATCGAGCGGATTCGTAACGATGATGAGTATTGAGTTCGGTGAATGCACAGCTACAGCCTTGCACACATCTTCAACTATGCACCCGTTTACATAGAGCAAATCCATTCGTGACATCCCAGGTTCCCTTCGTCTCCCACTTGTAACGACTACAACATCGCTCCCCTCAACAGCTCTTATATCGCTTGAGCCCTCCACATCGCAATCGATGCCAAGTGCAGCAAGTGCGTGACATATGTCGAGTGCCTTTCCCTCAGCGAGCCCTTCAACAATATCAACCAAGATGACTTTACCGATCCCCATCTCTGCTATCTTATGGGCTGTTGCAGTCCCGACCATCCCCGCACCGACTATCGCCACTTTCATCTCAGCGTTCACCCCCTGCTATGCCCCATTCGTCAAGACCTGCCATCAACTCATAACCTCGTTCCCAAAATTTCCTGTATGGCGCTACAGCTTAATCTGGCGAGCCATTCCGCTATCCCATTCAAGCGCCAGCGCATTACCTCTTTAAGCCCTTCGGTTGAACGCATAGCATACACGAACTCTCGCTCATCAGATTTCAAGTGAAGTTGCTCGGGCGCCTTCACGATGGTTGCCTTCAGCGAGTGCTTCAAAAGTAGCCACCCATCCATCCCTTTCATTTCCTCTTCGCTGTGGCTCACGAGCCAAACAGAGATGAGGCAACTTACAGCCCTTCTCTTTTGCCAAGCCCTTGCAAGCTTAACACCGCTGAAAGACTTTTGGAGGTATCCATCCAAGCGCTTTTTAAACTCCGCCTCAAGAGCACTGGCATATGCGCTATCACACCACGGTAGCCTTACATCCAACTCGAAAGACAGCTCAACGACATCTTTTGGTGGTGTTGGTTTGAAATGTGTTTTCGGCTTCGGCAATTGCATGCTCCTCAAGCGCTGTAAACGCTTTTCAACGCTTGGATGGGTTATAGCCCATACAGTTTGTTGAGCTGAGCCAGATTGTGACAGCCTCTCAAGGACATCCAACGCAGCGTTTGTGTCAAACCCTGCTTCTGCCATCAGCTTAACAGCGATTTCATCAGCACTGCATTCAAGCTCCTGCGAATAGATTGAACGAGCAAGCGTTGCAAGCAAGTTCAACCCTTCGGTTATCAGAGTTTTGTCCAAAGCAGGCTCAATCGGCAGTTGGCTCAACCCTTGACCGTAAACTCTTTGAAGGCATTGCGCATCCCCTCTCAACATGTGTGCTAACTCGTGGGCAAGGACGAAGGCTATCTCATCTGGTGTGCGGAGCAGTGAGAGCATGGGCTCGGTGATGAGCACTTCTCCAGTCGGCAGTGTGATGGCGTTGGCAAAAGGCACATCTACTACCAGCACTTTGCATCTCAATTCACTTGCGCTGGAAGCCGTAACGAGGGCATCCATTATAGCCCTTAGTTCCCAATCGTCAACTGATGATGCTTGAATGGCTTTTAAGAGCATTTCATGTCGGTCCACGCGAGTGTTGTGCGAAGCTCCAAATGAGTCTTGGATACACATCGCTACGCAAACAAAGCAAGCCACCACGCATGGCATAATTCCGTGTGCTACACTGAGCACCAGCGAGCGCATTTTCCTTTGCCTCCATATGCGGGAGAGTAGCTTGGTCATGATGAATTGTAGCATCTGGGCGAATTCCGCTGAACTGCCCTTTGAGGGGGTGACGAAAGATGAGCATCTCACTGAAGGAGATGACACTGCATGAAGTTAGGGAGCGAAAATTTGAGGTCGCCGTCTTGCCGATAGGTTCTTGCGAACAGCACGCCATGCACCTTCCGTATGGTGCTGATTCTTTCGAAGCCGAGATGATCGCAAAGCTGGTTTGCGAGAGAGCCACTCAACTTGGTGCGAGTGTCCTGTTGCTCCCAACGATACCCTATGGCGTGAACAGCAACATGCTTTCTTTCCCCATGACAATCCACATAAAGCCATCAACGCTGAATGCTTTTGTTGCTGACATAGTTGCATCACTTGAGCATCATGGCATTAAGAAGATTGTGTTGTTCAATGGTCATGGCGGGAACGATTTCAAACCGCTATTGCGCGAGCTTTACGGGAAGGTTGATGCCTTCATCTGCATTGTGGAATGGTGGAAGGTAGCAAGCGATTTATATTCGCAACTCTTCAAGCAGCCCGGCGAGCATGCTGGAGCTGTTGAAACGAGTGTTTGTCTTGCTCTCTTCCCACAGTTTGTCCACATGGAATGGGCTGAAGAAGGGAAGACCAGAACTGCCAAGTTTGAAGCCTTAGAGAATGGTTGGGTGGATTTTGTCCGCCCTTGGGAACGCCTCACTTTCAGCGGTGGTCAGGGTGGCGTGGTGGAGGCATCAGGCGAGAAGGGCGAGAAAATCATAAACGCTGTTGTTGAAAGGATAGGTAAGTTCATAGCTGAGCTTTCGCAATCGCCGATCGATGAGCTCTTCCCTTATTCACCGTGAAGGCTTCTTATCCGCCTTTCGCAACAAGGATGACACCAAAACATATGAGCGTTACGCCCAAGAGACGCAACAGCGGTTGCGGTTGCCCAAACAGAAAATACGAGATGAGCACTATGATGACTTGGTTTAGAGCAACGAACGGGTATGCGTATCCGATTCCTCGTTTCGACACAACGACGATATAAAGCACGGATGAGAAAGCATAAGCGAGCAGACCGCCGATGACCTCGGGCGAGAGGATTAATCTTGCGAGTTGTGGCATGAAGCGCACAGACAATGTGGGCACTTCCCCAACTCTGTTTGCTCCCATTTGAATCAACATCTGTCCCACGCCACCAAGTGAAACAGCAACCAATATGAGCACGAGTGGACTGCTAAGAAGCGTATTTGCTATAGCGCTTAGCCTCATGTCAGCCTTACCCCTTTCGTTTTTCGTTTAAGATCGCCATCGGGAACATGACCCCTCATGAGTTTAGCGCTAACTTGCATTGGTGGTTCAAAATTATAACGCTCCCTTCAAAACATGCATTGGCTCAAAGACTTTAGCCGCTACCTCAGTGTGAAGATATGCAATAACATGCATACTGGCATTGTGCTTGATCGTCGGTTTTGTGTTATCATGATGTATGGCTGTGAGATCCCATGAGGACGAGCCGACAATGTAAACCCTTGTAGCACACACTTGGAAAACGAGAGGTGGTGCGAAAGGTGAAGAAGCTTGTGCGGGAAAAAAAGAAGGCGAAACGGAAAGGCGGAAGGGTTGCACGCTTCAGCATCTCAATGGAGGAGGAGCTACTTGAAGCATTTGATAGCTTGATAGCACGCAAGGGCTATTCTAATCGTTCGGAGGCGGTGCGAGACCTTATCCGTAACAGGTTAGTTGTAGATGAGTGGGAGCATGCTAAAGGTGATGTGGTAGCAGCAGTTGCGGTCGTCTACGACCATAACAAACAAATCGTCGTCGGGAGGCTTATGGAGCTACAGCACCAGTTCCAAAAGCATATTGTGTGCACAACGCATGTCCACCTCGATGAGAACAACTGCCTTGAGGTGGTCATACTTCGTGGCAAACCGCGCTCGGTGAGGGAAGTTGCTGATAAGCTTGTGAGTTTGCGAGGCGTAAAGCATGGTGCAATTATGGCTACTACAACGGGCAAGGAGTTGGTTTGATTGGTTGGGGCTTATGGCAGGGTGAACAAAAGTAAGTTTGATTTCGCGTTCACGCTTGTTGAGCTGTTGGTTGTGATAACGGTTATAGGGATACTTTCGGCATTGCTTTTCCCTGTCTTCGCCAGAGCGAGGGAGAAAGCGAGGCAGACCACTTGCACGAGCAACCTGCGCCAGCTTTACATGGCCTGCATGATGTATGCCGATGACTATGATGGGTATTTCCCACAGGGACACAAGTTTGACCCGAACCGAAATCCACCGTTTTACTGGTTCTGGTTTATGGACATCCAACCTTACTTGCGCATGAAGGATGTTCTGCCATGCCCAAGTGACCCAGACCCGCTTGAGTTCCAAGGTTACAAATTCAACTATGCTCTCAATTACCAAGTCCCGGAGAACTTTGACCCCAACAATATAGTTGAAGCCCTCAACCCGCCGGGTCCACCGTTACACGAAATCGAGAACCCATCAAATACGATAGCCATGTGTGATGCAAACAATGTGTGCATTCATAACATCGTCTGCCATACGGATCAGCGCGAGCTCGGCTACAACGATGCCATATGCTCACAATACTACTGGCTTGGACCGATGCGCCTTGAGAAGAGGCACAACGGTGGGGCGAACTTCCTCTTCTTTGACGGGCACATAAAATGGCTTACAAGGACACGCTATGGACAGTGGACTTACACTGCTGATGACGATTGAACGCCACCTGCTTTATCCTCGCTCAAGCGTTTTTGAACGCTGTCACGGTAGAGGTTATGCAGTAAACAACTGTGTGATGCTTTTGAAAGCATCCTTGCCCGCAAACTTCGCTTCCTTGCCGAGCTCCTCTTCAATTCGTAGCAACTGATTATACTTTGCGACCCTATCGGAACGACATGGCGCGCCCGTCTTTATCTGCCCAACTGCTGTTCCAACTGCAAAGTCGGCTATGAACGCATCTTCTGTCTCACCGGAGCGGTGTGATATGATGCAACTGTAGCCAGCGCTTAACGCAAGTTTTATTGTGGCGAGCGTTTCGGTGACGGTGCCTATTTGGTTTAGCTTGATCAGGATGGCGTTTGCCACACCAAGCTTTATGCCACGCTTCAAGCGCTTCGGATTCGTAACGAACAGGTCATCCCCAACGATTTGTATTTTATTGCCGAGCCTCTCAGTCAGCAGTTTCCAGCCGTTCCAATCGTCCTCTGACAAACCATCCTCAATTGAGATGATCGGATATTCGGAGATGAGCTCCTCGTAGTAATCAACCATCTGCTCAGCTGTCAGTGTTTTGCCCTCCCCCTTCCAAACATATGCCTTCAGTTCCTCATCATACAACTCCGACGCAGCTACATCTAAAGCCAACGCCACTTGCTCCCTCTGGCGATACCCAGCTTTGTCAATCGCTTCAAGCAAACACTCAATTGCTCTTCGTGTCTCCTTGAAGTTTGGAGCGAAGCCACCTTCATCGCCGACGCCTGTTGCAAATCCCATTCGTTTCAGCACGCTGTTAAGCGCATGGTATATCTCAACACCAGCTCTGAGTGCCTCCCCGAAGCTATCAAAGCCAAACGGCACGATCATGAACTCTTGGACATCAAGTTCATTTGGTGCGTGCACCCCGCCGTTGATTATGTTCATCAACGGGACTGGCAAAACTGGGTTTGCAACGCCCATCATCGTAGCTATGTAGCGGTATAGTGGCATTTTCATATGGCATGCGCCAGCCCTTGCCGTAGCCATTGAAACTGCAAGTATAGCGTTAGCGCCAAGGTTGCTCTTTTTCTCCGAGCCGTCAAGGTCGCAAAGTGTCTCATCAATTTTCTCCTGTGATGTGGCGTCCATGTTAAGCAAAGCCTCCCTGATCTTCGTCCTCACATTCCTAACTGCGTTGAGCACGCCTTTACCGCCGTAGCGCTTTTTCACTCCGTCTCTTAGCTCAAGCGCTTCATACTCGCCCGTCGATGCGCCCGACGGAACGGCTGCACGTCCGAAGGCGCCAGACCGTAATAGCACATCTGCCTCGACAGTTGGGTTTCCACGAGAGTCAAGTATCTCACGCGCCCTCACATCGACGATTTGAGCACCAACATCTTCAACTTTCTTCGGCATCACTCTCACCACCCTCTGCACTTGGTTTAGATACCGCCTCTTGCGCTACATCATTATGCTTTTCCTTCGCCTTCACCATCCTTTTCCAAAGACCGTATTCAATGCCTTCAACGAGCGCGTTGAGGCTTGCCTCAATTATGTTCGTTGAGAAACCGAGTGTGCACCAAGAGCTGTTTTCATCGGCGGTTTCAATCGTCACTCGCACCTTCGCAGCCGTTGCAGCTGTGCTGTTAACAACTCTCACCTTGTAATCTATCAAGCGCATGTTCTTCACCTCTGGATAAAACTGCTCAAGAGCTTTGCGTAGGGCTATGTCAAGCGCGTTCACAGGTCCGTTACCTTCGGCAGCAGTGTGGATGATTTTGTCTCCAACGCGCACCTTCACAGTTGCTTCTGCCCATATCTCTCCGTTGCGCCCTTCAACAGTTGTCCTGAAGCTCTCGATCGTGAACAGATTCTGCCATTGCCCAAGATAGCGCCTCATAAGCATTTCGAGAGATGCATCGGCACCCTCGAATTCGCACCCCTCTCTACCAAGCCATTTGAGTTCGCGAAGTATCTGCTTTGCAGTTCGTGAGTTCTTATCAATGTTGATGCCGAACTCCGCTGCCTTCGCGACAACGGTGGCTAAACCAGAGAGTTCCGATGCCAATATGCGTCTTTCATTTCCAACAAGCTGAGGATCGATGTGCTCATACGCTATAGGGCATTTCATCATCGCATCGACATGCAACCCACCTTTGTGTGCGAAAGCGCTCCTGCCAACGAACGGTTGACGGTCGTTTGGGACTTGGTTCGCCACCTCGGCAACGAAGTAAGAAAGGTGGCGTAGCTTCTTCAAGTTCTCTGGACCGATGCAACTTATGCCGAGTTTCAACTCAAGTATTGGAATGATTGAGCACAGGTTGGCGTTACCGCATCTCTCGCCATAACCGTTCACAGTGCCTTGGACTTGTGTTGCACCGTGTTGGACAGCTATAATCGAATTTGCGACGGCAAGCTCACAATCGTTATGCGCGTGTATGCCAAACGGCACTCTCAACTTCTCTTTGATTGAGTCGATTGTTTCGGCGACTGCAGTTGGTGTCGTCCCACCATTCGTGTCGCAGAGTATAATCCAGTCAGCACCCGCATCTTGAGCCACGAGCAGTGTGGTTAGCGCATATTCGGGGTCGTCCTTGTATCCATCAAAGAAGTGCTCAGCATCGTATATGACTTCCCTACCATGCCTCTTCAACTCGCTTATCGTGTCGGCGATCATGCGCAGGTTTTCTTCCGGGGTTGTGCGCAGAACCTCTGTTACATGAAGCTTCCAGCTCTTGCCGACGATTGCTACTGCAGGCGTCTCAACCGAAAGGAGTTGAAGTATGTTAGGGTCGTTAGATGGCTTAAGGTTTGGGCGACGGGTGCTTCCGAAGGCTACCAACTTCGCACCCTTCAAATCTAAGGACTTGGCCAACTCAAAAAACTCCTTTTCCTTCGGGTTTGATGCCGGGTAGCCACCTTCAATGTAATGCACGCCTATGTCTGCAAGCTCTTGTGTTATCCTCAACTTGTCATCAATGGTGAAGATGATGCCCTCAGCTTGAGAGCCATCTCGCAATGTCGTATCGTAGATGAAGACCTTGGAAGGTTTCTCGTCGTGCATCTCTCATCACCCTTCAGTTAGCTACCACCACAACGGAGGCGAGGTGGACAGCTTAAAATCCTCATGGACACGGTGTCGTTTTCTTATTATACTGCACCGAAGCCCACACTAAAACTGCGCTTTTCCCAAATTGCAATTTGGGCTTCAAATATGGCATCATAGAGGATGGAGTTGCAAAGTGCGTTGATGCCGATCTTCCGCCCATGTTGAAGGTCAGTCTTCGTTGGGATGCTAATTCACTCTTCCCGAAAGGGTGGTGAAAAAGAATGCGCATACTTCGCAGCAGTAAGGAGAGGGAGCTTAAGCATCCAGATGAAGTGTTGACTCCAAGCACACAAGTTCAAGCCCAGCAAACAAAGCCAACAAGCACAAGTGTGGGGAAGAAGGAGATTAAATCTTTGCTCTTCCCGGACGAGGAGAAAGAGATACCAGATGACCCACAGCCTATTGCCGGGAGGGCGAAACTATCAAAAGAGGAAAGAGAGCTTATAACGCAACTGCGTCGAGAGATACATGAGCGTGTGATAGTTGAGATGGACAGGCGTGGCATCGGTGTTGATTCATCGCTGGGGAGGGAAGTGGTGAGAGAGTTTGTTCAAGTAGCCATGCAGGAGTTGCTCCTTGAGAAAGCCATACCGCTGTCAAGTAGAGTCCAAAGCGAGCTCGTCCAAGATGTCATTGACGAGATATTGGGTTATGGACCGATACAACCTCTCCTTGATGACCCGACTATAACCGAGGTTATGGTTAACCACCCCAAAGCCATTTTCTACGAGCGTGGTGGTAAGATCTACCGTTCGGACAGGTGCTTCGATGATGAGGCACATGTCATGCGCATCATAGATAGGATAGTCTCGCCGCTCGGCAGGCAAGTGAACGAAAGGATGCCAATGGTCGATGCGCGTTTGCCAGATGGTTCTCGCGTCAACATCGTCATACCTCCGCTTGCTGTCAAAGGTCCTTGCATCACGATAAGGAAGTTCTCAAAGAAGCCGTTAACGATAACCGACCTCATCAACTTCGGGACGCTCACAGAGGAGATGGCTATGTTCCTTGAGGCGTGCGTTAGAGCACGGCTCAACATAATCGTTTCTGGCGGGACTGGGAGCGGTAAGACGACGACGCTTAATGTCCTGTCTCATTTCATACCGCCCCATGAGCGAGTTATAACGATCGAGGATGCTGCCGAGTTGCAACTTGACCATGAAGACCTTGTGACGCTTGAGGCGCGCCCACCAAGCATTGAAGGTGTCGGTGAGGTGACGATAAGAGACTTGGTTAGGAACGCTTTGAGGATGCGTCCAGATAGGATAGTGGTTGGCGAGGTCAGAGGACCTGAGGCATTGGACATGCTTCAAGCTATGAACACGGGACACGATGGCTCTCTGAGCACTTTGCACAGCAACTCGCCGAGGGATACAATATCAAGGCTTGAAACGATGGTTCTAATGGCGGGGATGGATCTGCCGATGAGGGCTATAGCAAAGCAAATAGCATCAGCCATTGATATAATCGTCCATCAGGCAAGGCTGTCAGACGGGAGTAGAAAGATCACTCACATAACGGAAGTGCAAGGCATAGAGGGTGAGACGATAATCCTTCAAGACATATTCGTCTTCCGACAGCTTGGCATCGACGAGAACGGCAAGGTGATAGGTTACCATGAACCACAGGGCATAAGACCACTTTGCATGGAGAGGATAAAGATTGCGGGGATAAACTTGCCAGATGACATTTTCCAACCGCGCTCACGCCAAGAGACTCCTATCGGTAGGAGATGGTGAGGGGCACAATGGCAGTATTGTTGCTTGTCGCAGGAGGTTTCGTTTTCCTGCTCGCTCTCATCTACGCAATCAGGCTGAGCAGAAAGCCAAGCGAGCTTGAGGAGAGGTTCGAAAGGCTTGTTAGGAGGGCTGATACGACCGCGCAAGCCGAAGTTGAAAGAGCGCTTCGCCAGCCAGTCCGCTTCCCATTGCAATGGCTCTCTCGCTTCCTCTCAAAATTTCGCTTCGCTCAACGATATGAGCTGAAGCTGATCGCAGCAGGCATACCACTGCGTGGGAGTGAGTTCGCATCGATAGTCATCGTTACATCGATCATGCTCGCTCTTCTTTCATGGGTGCTCTCTAAAAACATCGTTGTCTTTATCCTTGCGCTCCTTGCTGGCTACTGGATTCCGAACGCTTATCTCAACTGGCGTTACAACTGGCGTAGAACCCTTCTTGAAAATCAGTTAGCCGACGCGTTGACGGTTATGTCGGCAGCAATAGGTGCTGGCTTTGGTTTTCTTCAGGCGATGCGTTTGGCTGCTGAACAGCTACCGCAACCGATATCTGACGAGCTTGAAAGGGTTGTGCGTCTGTCAAGCATGGGTATGCCCCTTGAACAAGCGTTGCAACAGCTTGCCTTGCGTGTCCAGAGCTACGACTACGACATGACCGTGACAGCTATGATAATCCAACTTCGCAGGGGAGGTAACCTAACTCGCCTCCTCAATACGATTGCTGAGACAATAAGACAGCGCATTGATCTTCGCGGCGAAATATCCGCATCAACAGCTCAAGCGAGGCTAAGCGGTTGGGTCTTAATGGCTCTCCCGATCGTCGTCGGCGGGATCGCATCCATCCTCAATTGGGACTACATGCAAAGGCTCTTCACAACACCGCAAGGGCAAACCTTGCTAAAGCTCGTTATAGGATGGCAACTCTTTGGCATCCTTTGGATAAGGCAGTTGCTCAAATTTGAGCTTTGAAGAACGAGGTGGTGAAGCTTGCTCTACATCCTCATTGTTGGTTGGATGATTGCAGTGGTGACATTGATGCTCGGTGTCGCGAGCACGATCGCTGCGAGGAGGCTCGAAGAACGCTTTGAAGAGCTTACGCGCCCATCGCGTGATCAAGATCTCGATGCTATGCCGATAGCAGAGGAGCTTGAGAGACCTTTCCTTGAGCGTGTTATGCGCCCTTTGGTTGAACGACTTGGCTATGCCATGCGCTTGCCGAAGGAAGCTGCCGAGCAGATGGAAGCGTTGCTTGAGATGGCTGGCAGACCTTGGGGTATGAATGTCGTTCAGTTCGCCGGGTTAAGGGTGCTATGTGGGGTAGCGTGCATGGGGTTAGCCATACCCGCTTTTGCTACCGTGGTGGCATATCTTGGGAAGCCGATGGTGGCGCTCCTCATTTCAAGCTCACTCCCTGTGTTGGGTTTCCTTGCCCCGACATTCGTTTTGCGCAGGTTCGCTAAAAAGAGGGTTGCAAGGATAAGGCGAGAATTGCCCGATGTGATTGACCTCATCGTGCTTTCGCTTGAGGCTGGCACGGGCTTTGATGGAGCGATGGCTGAGGTGACGAAACGCTTCAGAGGTCCGCTATCACAAGAGCTTTCAAGAGTCCTTGCGGAGATCTCCCGTGGGAAGATGCGCTCTGAAGCGTTGCGCAACATGGCTAAAAGGTTGCGCTTGGAGGATATCTCATTGCTTGTTGCTGCTGTCTATCAAGCTGAGACGCTCGGGACGAGCTTGAGCGATGCGCTTCGTTCGCTGGCTACACAGCTGAGACAGCGCAGGTTGAGGATGCTACGCGAGCAGGCAGCTAAGCTGCCAGTGAAGTTACTCTTCCCACTTGTGCTATGTATTTTCCCAGCCCTCCTCGCTGTGCTCCTTGGACCTGCTGCCATACTTTTCTTTGAGGTAATGGGCGGGGGAAGGTGAATAAGGAAGCCAGTTACGGAGTCTTCCCCTCATGGTATTCGTCTTCATCTGGTATCGTCCATGCCATCTCGGGTTGCCACATCTCTTCTATTGGTCCAAGCTCTTTTTCGAGCTCTCCCTTCGCTTCCCAAAAGCATGGGCTACCGCCACTGGCTATCTCCTTGATCAACTCAACCATGTATAGGTAGTTGCGCAGTGGAACATCTGGTGGGACTGCGTGGTCAACAGCAGGTATGTATCCGCCACTCTCCACTAACCATGGAACTTTGCTCAAGACCTCACTCTTGACGGTGGGCTTGTCGTGCAACAGCTTCCGTTTGTCTATCCCGCCAATCATTGCCAAGCTTTTGCCGTAGCGCTTTCGGTATGCTATTGGATCGTTGTTTGCCGCTATCTCAACTGGGTATATGGCATTGAACCCGACATCAAGCCAAATTGGTATCAGCTCAGAGACATGCCCATCGCAATCCATGATGAGCACCGGAACACCGTTGTCCCTGAAGAAGCGCACGAGCTTTCTGTAGCGTGGGCAAAGGAACTCCTTAACCATCCTCGGCGATATCATCGAGGCAGTTTTGTAAGCCATGTCTTCGTTGAAAAACACGAAGTCAACCTCAACCTCCTTCAACGCCCTTCTCAGAACTGCTATTGTGAAGTCCGCAACATACTCCATCATCTCGTGGACGAATGACGGCTCGTCAATCATCAATGTGCATAGTTTCTCCAACCCAACCCAGTCTCGGACGCGCCAAAACATCGATTGTATTGTCAGACCGAGGACGAACGAGCGGTTGCGCCAACTCTCTTTCAACTCTTCCCAGTTGCTTGGGTAACGCTCGGGTGTCTCAGGGTCGTAGCGCTTTACCATCTCCTTGAAGTCGTCCCTTGTCTTGACTGGGAACTCAAGCCATGTGCGCGTGACAAATCCAGGTGTTGGGTCTCTGACGAAATCGAGCCTCTTAGCACCAAGCCTGTCTATCCATATCTTGTAGCGCTCGTTTTGTTCGATTATGCGTTCCTCAAATGGCGGGACTGGTCCAAGGTCAATCGGAATGCTCTCCCATCTGTCCATGCCTACGAATTCCTCAAAGTTGATCCCTGAAGGCAAACCTTGCTTACGCCACGCACGGAGCGTTGACTCCCTCGGATGACCGAAGCGATACGGTATCCTGTCGGGTGTCCCAAAAAGCATCGTTTGAAGGAAACGCTCCCTGTCGGTCAAACCACATTGCCCCTCCTTACACATCACGCTTCAACTTGGCATATGCACATGCCTTATAGCTTCCTCTGGTGTATCAAACCAAAGGCGTTGTTCATACATGCGCTTGTAGTATTCTTTGAACGATTGCTCCTGCCTTATTTTACGCCACCACCACTCGTTTGAAAGATACCAGTCAACAGTGACTCGCAAGCCGTCCTCGAATGTGTATTTGGGCTTCCAACCGAGCGAGCGTAGCTTCCTCCCGTCCATAGAGTAGCGCCTATCATGCCCGGGTCTGTCGGCAACATATTTGATCAAAGACATCGGCTTGCCAAGCAGTTTGAGTATCAGCCTTGCCACCTCTATGTTGTGCATCTCTTGGTTAGCAGTGATGTTGTAGATCTCGCCAGCCATGCCATGCTCTATCAGAAATTCAATTGCAGAGCAATGGTCCTCAACGAAGAGCCAGTCCCTGATTTGCATCCCGTCACCATATATCGGCAGTGGCATATCGTCAATCGCATTGGTTATGAGCAGTGGGATGAATTTCTCAGGGTGTTGGTATGGTCCGTATGTGTTGCAACCACGCGTTATGATGATCGGCAGTTTGTAAGTGTGGAAGTATGCCAATGCCATCATATCCCCGCTTGCCTTGCTTGCTGAGTAAGGGTTTCGTGGGCGCAGTGGATATGTTTCGTCTGCAGCACCTTCATCCAAGCTACCATAAACCTCGTCGGATGAAACTTGGATGAACTTCTCAACGCCGAAACGCAAGCAAGCTTCAAGTAGCACATACACACCGTAGACATCGGTCATGATGAACGAACCGGGGGAAAGGAGCGACCTATCAACATGAGTTTCGGCAGCGAAGTTAACCACAATGCTCGGTTTGAAGCGCTCAAATGACTCCGTGACTGCCTCCTTATCACATATGTCGGCGCGTATGAAGTTAAATCCTTCTCGCCCAATCAAGTCTTGCAAGTTGTCGATGTTTCCCGCATAGGTGAGCTTGTCGATGACGGTTACTTCAAAGTCTTCGTGCTTGCTCATCCACATGCGCACGAAATTACTTCCTATGAAACCTGCTCCGCCAGTCACGAGTATGCACGGCATAACCATTCACCTCTGAGCCACCGTTTGATCGATTTAAACCGACAAGATATCCGAAGGCGCATCATGTCATCATAGTGATGTGGCGCAACTGCAAAGTTTGGGAGTGGTTGTGCTATGCATAAGCACAATAGCGAGACGAGCCAACGGCGTCTTAAATTGTTCTTCGTTGCCATAGTGCTTGTGCATATCTCCCTCTCGCTCGTGTATAACTTCGTTATACCTTTGGGCTACGGTCCAGACGAACCACACCATTACGGCTACATACAGCACATTGTGCTCTACCGCTCTTTACCAAAGCTTGGTCCAGCGAGCCATCCATACCTATGCCACAGAGACCCTCGCCCGCCGAATGCGATTGGCATTCACCCACCTTTATACTATGCCTTGCTCGCTCCGTTCTATTCCTTGCTCGCTGACAGGAAAATCGATTGCACTCTTCCCGATGCTTCAAAAGTGCCATTCAAGTTGCTCCCGTATGAGCGTAGCAAGCTTGTTCAGAGACTGCTTCGTTTGTTCTCGTTGCTGGTGAGCGTGGCGACCCTTTGGTTTGTCTGGCAGACTTCCGTATCCGTGTTTGATGAGAATGCGCTCATCGTTTCATCTGTTGCGTTCGTTGCGTTCTTACCGCATTACCTCATGATCAGCGCCGTCATGAACAACGACAGTTTGACAACGCTTACAACACATGCTTTTCTTTACCTCCTCGTTCGCGCCTTTTGCGCCCCATTACAGCCACTCGTTGGCTCTGCCCTTCTTGGCATCGTTAGCGGTTTAATGTTCTTGAGCAAGGCATCAACTCTTTCCCTCATACCACTGATACCGATTGGTGCTTTCGCCTACGGGCGCAACGCCAAAACAGGACTGGCTCGCATCATTAGTTTCCTTCTCCCTCTCTTCCTCCCAGCCGTCATTTCAGGGTGGTGGTATTTGCGTTTCTATGTGCTCTACGGTAGGTTGATGCCAATAGTCAAGTGGACATATGAGCCATACATGCTCTTGAACTCGCCACTTGACTTCTTAACCGATGCTCGTTCTTGGGCATTGCTTTGGAGGTTCATCAAAGGCGCTCACAGAAGCATTTGGGCACAGGTTGATTGGTTCATCTTCAAACAGGAACATGGCATGCGTTGGAGCCAATTCTACGGCTCAATAAACAGCGCCTTCTATCCGTATTCAGAGGCTGTTTACTTGCTCCTCGTCCTGCTCACCATCGCCGTGCTCTTCGGCTTGCTCGTCAGGTTTGCGCAGTGGGTTAGAAACATTGATTGGTCTGAGGCTTATAGCGCAAGGCTGATTTTGTCAACGGCGTTTTTGTTATTCTACCTTGCGTTGATGCACTACACGCTCTTCACACACCCAGGTGGCTACGAAGGCGGAAGGTATCTCCTTCCGACGATTTATCCGTTCAGTGTCATTTGGTGGAGTGGCATTTGCGGGTTGGTCGGGAAAAAGCATCTTTCGGCTTTAGCGGTATGCTTCATTGCGCTCTTGCTCCTTCTCAACTTGCTTTGCATTGGCAACCTTGTTTACTTCCTCAACCCGCTTTATGCGCCATCGTTTTGAATTGGGTATGGCACGGTGTCGCAGAGGTGATATCTCTACATGCGCATCCATACGCTTTACACGATTGACCAAAAGCTGTTTGGGTTGCTCGTGCGTTTCATCCCGATCAAGAAGCGCAAGAGCAGTCCTGCACCAAGCGAATGGAGAAGGGTTGCCATATCAAAGTATGTTGGCATGGGAAGCATAGTCCTCACGACACCTTTAGCGAGCACGATACGAAGGGGTTGCGATGGCGTTGAAGTTTCGCTTGTCACATTGAAACAGCATTGCGAACTCGCGCTCATGCTCGGTTATGATAAATGCTTCAAGCTTGATGCCTCAAGTGTTGGGAGGGCGTTGGCATCGTTCCCGAAGTTGCTGAAGGGACTGCGCAGTTGGTCTCCGGATGCTTTCTTTGAGCTTGAGTTTTTCTCAAACGCAGGTGCTCTTATCGCTTTCCTTTCTGGAGCGCCTGTGCGAGTTGGCTTCCATCACGCCCAATCGCCACGAGCCCGCTTGCTGACGCATTTCGTTCCAATAACACCGAGGCACACAAGCGAGCTTTTTCTTGCCCAAGCGTGGTCGGTTGGTATTGAGGTGCCAAGTGCGTGGCATCTTGAGCGCCCATCTTATGATTTGAAGAAAGTGCGAGAGCATGTTCTTCATCTGCCGCGCCCGTTCATCGTGGTCAACCCAAATGCTGGTGAACTCTCGCTCCAGCGTCGCTGGCATGGCGAGCGATTCTTGGAACTCATCATGCGTTTGCTTAACGCCTACAAGCAGATCCACATTTGCACAATCGGCTCGAAGGAAGAGGTGGCATATGTGAGGAGCATTCTCGGTCACCTTGAAGGACATGAAAGGGTGCACAACCTTGCTGGGAAACTTAACCTGCACGAGCTTTGCATGCTCATTGATGAGGCGTTACTTCTCCTAACGAACGACAGTGGACCGATGCATCTTGCTGCAGCTTTGGGCACTCCATGCGTTGCGATATTCGGTCCAGAGTCACCGACACATTATGCACCTCTGGGCAACTACCACCGCATCATTTACAAGGCTTTGCCATGCTCACCTTGCTTAAACCCTTACGATGGGAAGATGTTTCAGTGCCCGTTTGGGAAGAAGTGCATGGAGCTTATAAGCGTTGACGAAGTTTTTGAAGAGGTTGCTTCCCTCATCGAAGATCGGCTCAAATGTGCGGTAGGGTGAGAGAGCGAGGCTTTTGTTCTTGAGGTGATAAAATCGTGTTTGTGATTGTGCCCGTCGGGACAAGCGCAAAGCTCGTCAGGAAACCGACGGTGACTTTACTGCTCATAGGCTTGAACACCATCGTTTACTTTCTCGAGCTTGTGGTCTTCTTCAGCGGTGGTAGCAAAGCCTTGCAGAGGTTGTTTGAAGAGCTCGGATTCATTCCGATCTCGCCAAAGGTTTATACGCTCTTCACATCGATGTTCGTGCACGATGCCCCTTTCCCTTTTCATCTTGCTGGCAATATGCTTTACCTTTGGATCTTCGGCAGATACATCGAGGATGTGTTGGGAAGCATCATTTACGCCGTCTTTTACATGACGAGCCAGCTTGGCGCTATAGCGATGCAAACGGTGGCGCTCAAGTTCTTCAATGTGAGTTTGCTCTCAGTCCCTCAAGTGGGTGCTTCAGGTGCTATAGCTGCACTGCTTGGGCTTTTCGTCGTCCGCTTCTACCACGAGCGAGTTAAGCTGTTTTATGCCTACCAGATTTGGTTTCGGTATTATGACTACGGCACGATATACCTTCCTTCAACTCTTGTGCTTGGTGGCTGGTTCGTTTTGGAGATAGTGAACGGCGTTATCTCGTTGGCTTCACATAATGCATCAGTGGGGCACTGGGCACATGTTGGGGGCTTCCTTGTCGGTGTATTAGCTGCGCTCTTGTTCGGGTCGCTTAAAGAGGCGCAAGTTGAATCGCTGATCTCGTGTGCGAGGCAATCTATCGGATGTAGCATGTGGAGACATGCCGAGAGGCATTTGAGGAGAGCTATCAAAGCCAACCAGAGGCATGTGGTTGCAAGGTTGCTTCTTTCGCTGGTGCTCGCGCATTCAAGGCGCACTGATGAGGCAAGAAAGCATTTGCAAGTCGCCTTGAAGGAGAGCGCACAACTGAATCCAGATGAGGAGATGGCTCTCTCCGAATGCTTCTTGGAGTTGGGTGAGAAGTTGTTAATGACGCTCCTTGAGTTGAGCACGCCGGAGATGAAGTTCGATATAGCGCTCTTGCTTGAGCGCATCGGGAACCACGAGTTGGCTATAAGGGCGTTCAACAGCGTGGCTTCTGAAGAAACTGCCGATGAGGAGACGAAGGCTCTCGCTATGTTGCGCTGTGCTGAAATACTTCTTAGAGACTTCAACGACAAGGAGAGCGCCCTGCGAGTTCTCAACGAACTTTGCGAGCGTTTCCCTTCGTCGCAATGGGTGACGCTCGCAAGGCACATCATACAAAAAGTGGCACACGGGTGAGGGGATGAGCACGATACATTTAAGGTGCTGAAAACACGCTTAGAGGTGAGCAGGCGATGGGGGTAAGCATTGTCGTTGTAGGGAGTGCAAATGTTGACATGGTTGCAAAGACACCGAGGCTACCGATGCCGGGGGAGACTGTCATCGGGACGCATTTTACGATAGCGTGTGGTGGCAAAGGCGCAAATCAAGCGGTTGCTGCTGCAAGGCTTGGAGCGAAAGTTTGGTTTGTGGGGCGTGTCGGCGATGACATGTTCGGCGAGATGCTCGAAAGAAGTCTGAACGAAGCTGGTGTGGATACGACATTTCTAAAGAGGGATCCAGAAGCCCACACTGGTGTCGCTCAAATCTATGTAGCTCAAGGTGGTGAAAACTGCATAGTTGTTGTTCTTGGCGCTAACGGGCGCGTGTGTGCTCAAGATATTGAGTCCGCTGAGAAGAAAATCAAGGCTTCGGATTGTCTCGTCTTGCAACTTGAGTTGCCAGACGAAGCAGTTGAAACAGCGTTTGAGCTGGCTAAGAGACATGGTGTGCGCATCGTCTTCAACCCAGCACCCGCACGCCAGTTCAATTTGGAACTGCTGAAGCTTTGTGATGTCGTCACGCCCAACGAGAAGGAGGCGGAACGAATTACGGGCATCGCTATCTCCAACTTGGAAGAAGCGATGAGGGTAGCATCAGCGTTCCTTGAGCTCGGCTCAAAAGCTGTTGTTTTAACCCTCGGTGAGCAAGGTGCTGTTTTGGCAACTCATGATGGTGTTGAGCATGTCCCAGCATTCAAAGTCGAAGCCATTGACGCGACTGCAGCAGGTGATGCTTTTACAGCAGCGCTCGCCGTAAGATTGTGCGAAGGGGCTCAACTGAAAGATGCTGTTATTTTCGCGAACGCAGCTGGGGCGCTTGCTACAACAAAGCTTGGCGCACAGCCATCTTTACCCTTCAGGGAAGAGGTTGACAGGTTGATTTCGGAAGCTTTGGGAAGGTGAGCTGTCATGGGTATGAGTAAGAAGGATTTCTACGGCACGACTATAATCGCTGTTAGGAAGAATGGGGAAGTTGCAATGGCTGGTGATGGTCAAGTGACGATGGGCAACATCGCTATAAAACACACAGCACGCAAAATACGCAAGCTTTACAACGGGAGTGTGCTCGCTGGCTTTGCGGGCGCTGTGGCTGATGCTTTAACGCTTTTCCAGAGGTTCGAGGAAAGGTTAACGGAGTATCATGGAAACCTTAGGAGGGCAGCTTTTGAGCTGGCGAGAGATTGGCGCACTGATAGGGTTCTTAGGCGCCTTGAGGCAATACTTGTAGTGGCTGATTTGAATGACATGCTCTTGATAGCTGGCTCTGGCGAGATAATTGAGCCCGATGACGATGTTGTAGGCATAGGCACAGGCGGAGGTTATGCCGAAGCTGCAGCGAGGGCTTTGCTCAAGTTCACAGACCTCGATGCCGAGACGATAGCAAAGGAAGCGCTTTCAATCGCATCGCGCCTCTGCATTTACACGAACGACAATATCGTAGTTGAGAAGTTACCATGAGCAGGCAAGAGCATAAGCTCACAGTCGGGCGCGCCTTGAAGGAAGCCACGCAAAGGTTTCGCAATGCGGGTATACCGACACCTGAAGTTGATGCCAGATGGCTTATGGCTCACTTGCTTGCGTGTTCTGTGACGGAAGTTTTCTTTCATCAGCGTGAGCCTCTAACAGCGGAGATGCTGAAAGCATGGGAGGAGATGGTTAAACAGCGTTGCCTTCGTCGCCCTTTGGCATACATCATCGGTTCGTGGGATTTCATGGGATTGAAGATAAAAGTGGATGAGCGAGTTATGATACCTCGCCAAGAGACCGAGGAACTCGTTGAGCACTTCATAACAAAATTGCGTTCAAGGCGCTCTGAGCAACTCACCATTGCGGATGTGGGGACAGGAAGTGGGGCAATCGCGATAGCGTTGGCAGTCCATTTTGCAAACGCTCACATCTTTGCGATTGATATCTCCGATGAGGCGCTACAGCTTGCTGAGGAGAACGCCAAAGCTCATGGAGTTGATGAACGCATCACTTTTGTTTGTGGGTCACTCCTTGAAGCACTCAAAGGGATCGTGGAGCATGGCAGTTTGAGCGCCGTCATAGCAAACTTACCTTATGTTGCAGAACATGAGGTTGCGATGCTACCGCCCGAGGTTCTTAAATACGAACCGAAAAGCAGTTGGTATGGTGGCTTTGATGGCTTATGCTACATACGAGAGCTTTTGAACCAAGCACACGATTGGCTTTGCGTTGGTGGGTTGCTCGCGCTTGAGGTCGGACACAATCATGCTGATTGTGTCCTCAACTTGCTTGAGGCGTCGGGCAAGTATGAGCAAATCGAAGTGCTCAAGGATAGCGCGGGTGTAAGGAGATTCGTTTTCGCCAAGCGCAGGTGAGGTTGCGGTATGACGAAAGTTATTAGCGTTGATCCAGAAACGCCATTTGAAAAATTGCGTGACGAACTCAAGCCCGTTGCGCAAGCCATACTTGAGGGAGCGTTGGTCGCATTCCCAACGGAGACGGTTTACGGTCTCGGTTGCAACCCGTTTGACAAGGGAGCGGTTGAGCGGTTGTATGAAATAAAGGGCAGACCGAAGGGCAGACCACTCCCTTTGCTCGTCAGCTCGCAAAGGCAAGTTGAAGTGTTAGCAGTTGAGATAAGTGATCCAGCAAAAGCTTTGATGGAACGCTTTTTCCCAGGACCACTTACGCTCATATTGAAGCGCTCAAAGGTTGTCCCTGATGAAGTTTGTGCTTACACTGAAAAGGTTGGTGTCCGTTGCCCAAAACACAACATCCCGCTTGCCTTAATAGATGCTTGTGGGGTTCCTTTGGCTACCCCTTCTGCCAACCTCTCTGGGCATATCTCCCCGACAGATGCTGGTGAAGTCTTGAGACAGCTTGGCGGACGGATTGACTTCGTCATTGATGGTGGGAGGACAAGCATCGGCATCGAATCAACCGTCATAGACATGACTGTTGAGCCACCGAAGATAATCCGCCTCGGCTCAATCACGCCCGAAGAAATTGAGGCTGTTATCGGTAAAGCAGTTGAAGTCGACGAAGGGGCGATGGGAGCACGATACCGTCCGTTACATGCCCGCATGGTTCTCGTCGATATTGAGGGAGAGGAAGGGCGCATAAGAGCGTTGATTGAAAGCGCAAAGAAGCATTTGAGCGAAGGCGCTCGTGTGTGTCTCCTCGCAACTGATGAAACGGTAGCATTGCTCAGGCGTGTCGGTGTGCCCTCGGGTGTAGCGTTGATCAGCATTGGTAGCAGGCATGACTTAGATGAAGTTGCCCTTCACATCTACGAACGCATCAGCGCTTCAGACAGGGAAGGGTTCGATACTTTGATCGTTGAAGGGCTTCCGAGAGAAAGGATTGGTCTTGCTATCATGCAACGCTTATCTTCAGCTGCTCACGAGATAATCAGGTGAGCGGTCCCTTAGGTTTTTCTCCTCACTTACCTTGTGAGGCTTCTTGTTTTGGGTTGACTTTGTAATTCGGCGTGCGCACACCGGTTGGCACATAACCCCTATCGGTTGTGAGATAAATCTGGTCAATCTTTATGCCCGGTTCCGTCCCTATGAGGTGGAATGTGTGTTCACCGGGCGAGAGCTTCACTTGGACCGTTGAGCGTGGCCAGTGCCATCGGTTGTAAGTGTTGTCCGTTATGACCATTGGGCGTCCATCGTCAACTGCTACCGCTACAGAGTTACCGCAACCGTGAATCCAATAGGCTCGCACCCAAACATAGTAAACTCCACCCTCTGATATGTTGAGCTTGTAAGTGGCTTTGCCGAGGGGTTGATCCTTCTCCTTCTTGAACCAGGGTATTTCAACGAACGCGTTGCCTGAGACTTTCTCCGTCTCCCCTTTCTCAACCTTCGCTATCCGCATTGGTTGTTCAATCGTTGTCACATCCTCAGCCTCAAAGCAAATGTAAGTGGAGTTGTTGGGCTTGCCTAACTTCACCATCAGCGCCAGAAGAAACGAAGCGGTGATCCCACTTATCAACCTATGCCACTTCATGGCTCTTACCCCCGAAAGCGTTGTTTTGGTGTTCACTCACATTAGATTAAGGCAACCGCATTTGAGTTGCGCAGAAGCTTAGGAGTGCTTTAGCGGAGCTCAATCGAGATCAACGGAAGCCATTTCCTTTTGTGGCTCGCTCACTTTCGATTTGCTCTTTGAGCTCTCAGAGGACTTTGGACCAGTTGGACCATAATCGGTGACATGCCATCCAGAGCCCTTGAATATGATAGGCACTGGCTTGAATACCTTCCTTGCTGGCGAACCGCAGACAGGGCATTTGATTTGAGGGCGCTCTTCAGCGCTATGCTCAACATCAAAGTGTTGCTTGCATGCATCACACGCATACTCGTAAACGGGCATTCCTCATCACCTCCATTCCCATCTGCCTGTCTGCGCATCGCCCAAATTATTTATGATGCCGACATTCGCTCAGCTGTATCTCGTCACTTTCAACCCATCAAACTCGAATTTGAACTGAACGATGACACCGGGCATGCTCTTGAGGGCGTTTTCAACCTGTTGGCGCTTGCCTTCTTGAGCGAGGAAGACAAGGCATCCGCCACCGCCTGCCCCACATGCTTTCCCACCAATGCAACCAACTCGCATAGCCACATCAAACACGCTCTCGATTTGCTCATTCGTTATGCTCTCGTGCAGTGCCTTCTGGCATTCCCAGTTCTCGCTCATCAGCCTCCCAAACCTATCAATATCACCAGCCTTCAACGCATCTGTCATCTCGAAAGCTATTTCCCTCATCCTGACTAACCAGTGCCTGTTTTTACCAGCGAAATAGTTACCCCAAACATGCTCATGGAGCTTTGATGAAAGCCTTGCCTTACCCGTGTCGAAGAGTATGAGCCTGCTCTCAAGCTCACTTATCACCGTTTCATCAAGCTCAAGCCTGTTTATGCTCACCCTCCCATCGTTGTGGAAGATGAACAGGTTAATCCCACCAAACACGGCAGCGTATTGATCTTGCTTTCCACCGATTATTCCAAGCTCCCGTTCTATGCGATGCGATTTCTCAGCTATTAGCTGGCGCATCTCAAAAGACTCAACATCCTCGTTGACAGCCTTTATCAACGCCAACCAAAGAGCATTAAGTGCAGCACTCGTCCCGAGCCCAGAGCTTGGTATGCCAGCCTCGTAGGAAACCATTGTCCCTCTAACTCTTTTCTGTTTAAGCGGACCTGAAGGTCCTCTCACTGTCTCATACTCCGCATCAAGCAAGCTTCCACCTGTATCAAGCACACCCCTGACATACGCTGGATGTAGCTGTCCCATAGCATCTGGTATTAGTGGCACAATCGCCGCATTAAGTGTTGCGCCACCTTCAGGTTCATTCTCGTAAAACTCAGGCGTGTCAGTCCAAGGTCCTCCAAAGTCTATACGCACGGGTATCCTTGCCTCTACACGCAAGCTGTTTCACCTCCATCTTCGTGTTGAAGTCATCAGCGCAATCGTTTTTAGAACCGCCTTAGCGCACATTGTCCTTCAGCGAAGGGGGCGTCCTCGGTAGCTCAATGAAGCGTCGTTCATTTGAGCAACTCCTTCGCGTAGCGCTTCAAATCCTCAAGTATGTAATCGGATTTTGAGTAAACCCCCTTTACCTCGGACGACTTCAGGTAGACATTGTTTTTGCCCGCTTCGTATGCGCCTATGATGAGCTTGATTGGGGGATGTCCTTTCAACTTGACTGTCGCAACGAGTTGCGGTTTTTCGAAGCCGAACTTTTTGTCTCCCGTTTCCTCGCCAACATACTTTTCAGCTCGCACCTGCTCAAGCGTCCAAAGTATGTTGCTCACCGAAACGCTGTCTGCCTTCTTTCGCTTCGGCTTTGTGACATCCCATTCATCCTTCCCTTTGCGCTCTATGCACACTTGTTTCTCTTTCCCATCTTCAAGCCATTCAATCGTTACCTCCACTGCATCGTCACGCTCGAAGCGCACGATCTCAAGGTTGCGCAAATCATTCACATCCTTCCGCACCTTTTCAAGAATGTCTCTCGGGACTTCGCACACTACCTCTTGCTCGTTAGTTTTGGCATACAGTGTCTTATCCGAAGCGGGCTTGCCAATAAAGAGCTTCAGCGTTTTCTTCTCCTCACCTAACTCAACTGTGACTTGCGGTTTATCCAGCCCATACTCCTCAAGCCCTTCAGGCTTGTCTATGAACCTTTGAGCCTCAAGGTCATGCACATCCCATAGCAGGTTCGTTACCGTTGTGTTGTCCGCACGCATCCTAACTGGCTTGGTGATCATCCACTCTTCCCTCTCACCTTGCTTTCTGCGCTCAAGCACAATTTCCTTCCCATCATGTATCAACCTCAAGTTGCTTACCTTCCCCGTTTCAAAAGTGAGCAACCTCTTTGAGCGCAGGTCATTCAAACGCTTCCTTATGTCGTTCAGGTTTCTCTCATCAATCAAAAACACAGAAGGCACATAAGAAGAGCGTGCATAGAGCTTTGAGGCATCTTCTTCCGACTTGCTTCCGACCGAGAGTTGTATCCCCTTCTTCCGTCCCTTCAGCCAAACAGTGACGGAGAACGAGGGCTCTTGTAAACCGTATTTCTTGAGTGCCTCTTCGGTTGGCTTATCGTCAACGAACTTTGAAGCCTCAAGAGTTGAAAGCTTATCAAGCAGTGTGTTGATTGTGTTTTCGTCAGCGTTAGTGCGGATTGGCTTCACGATGCGCCATCTGTTGTCCGATGTTCGCTCACAGAGCAACTCCTCATTCGCATACCGCAGTGCCAGCTTCTCAACCTTCTCCTTGTCGAACTTAGCTACATGCTTCTCACGCAGGTCATCGAGGCTCTTGAGTGCGTCGTCAAGGAGCATGCTGTCAACCACAACTGGTTTGCGCTTATCCTCACGATATGCGTATGCATAAAGCGTATCTGGTGTTTTCTTAGCGAGCACAAGCCTATATCTTTTCCCGCCCTTAAGCTCAATCGATATTGCGCCCTCTGGCTTCTCAAACCCGAACTCCTTCTTCTTCAAAGCATCTTCATTTAGCGAGAGTTCAATCTTCACTCGTTGCAACCTATCAAGCATTGACTTCACTGTGTCGTTGTTTGCTGGGGTGTTCACTGGTGAGATGATACGCCATGTTTCCTTCCCAGCCCTGTGAAGGACTATCTTTTTCCCCTCCTTCAAGTTTTGCAGTTCGAGCTTTTCAACCTTGTTTGGGTCAATGGAGAGGAGCAGTTTGCCTTCGGGTGCAGGTCCGCGCTCAAACAAGAAAATCCACAGCGCAAGGAGAACTGCTATTATGACGAGGATGAATGTTCCACGCATCCTGTGCATTCAGCTTCCTCACCTCCGTGAGAGCCACACGGTTATGCCCGAAATAAGCACGAGCAATGGGAGCACTATGACACTCCATGCAAAAACGAACACCTGTTGCCCACTCGTCGGGTAGAAAGTATCTGGCGGTTCTTCCTTCGACTTTATCTCTATCAACTCCTCTTCGTAGGTGAGCCAGTTTATGGTGTTCAGGAAGAAATCGGCATTCCACAGGAGGGCACAATACTGGTTGGATGCGAAGTCCGAATCCCCGATGATTACTATCCTCGTCTTCTTCTCGCCTTTTGCCGTGGACGATGGAGCTACAGCGATCGCAACGGGGAATTGTCCTCTCTCGTCGTCTTTTGTTGGAGCGATGTTGCTTGTGAGTTCTTTCTTTATCCAAGCCTCTGATGTTGTCTTGAGCAGTTCTGTGACGGAATATCCAGTTGGTGTTTTCTCGCTCTTCTTCAAAGCCCTGCACTCGGCAAGCAGTAAGGCGTTTGCCCTCGCCTTCATGAACGGACGAGTTATATCATGGAATTCAAAGTTTGAGATGAGCAACACCCTTGGGTCTCTCGCTGCCACGAATATGTCAAACAGGTATCCATCTTTAGCTTCGACACCGTAGTCTGAGAGCAGTTCGCTCATGCTCGGGCTCTTTGGGTCAAGCATGATCAGTGCTTTGCCACCGCCTTTAAGATAGCTTTTTACAGCTTCGATCTCCTCTGGCATGAAAGGCTTCTGTGGTCCAGCTATCACGAGCACATCGCAATCCTTCGGGACTTGCTGTTTGCGCATCAGCTCGAGCCCTTCAACGGTGTATTCAAGTTTCTCAAGGAAGTCTTTGACACGGCTGTAACCTTCATCGTCATAGCTATCATAATCGTGCTCACCGTGCCCTTGCACGAAATACACCTTCTTTTTCTTCTCACGCGTCAGCTTGAGTATGGCATTCGTGAACTCCTGTTCACCGCCAAACGAGACTGTCTCACGCTTCCCCTCGCACTCAAACACGACAACCGATGTTGAGGTCACATTATACTTCTCAGCGAGCAACGGGTTTTCGCGTGGATCTACAACAGTTGCTCTCACATTTGGCGAAGCCTCATCGTAGGATTTGAGCAAGTCTCTTACGCGCTCAAATTCAAACGAGTCACGCCTGTAGAAGCCAACTATGTTCACCTTCTTCTTCAACCCTTTCAGTATCTTGAGGGTTTGGGGCGACAGTGTATGGCGTTTTGTCCTCGTCCAATCAAGCCTTGCGTGATGCCTATCTCCGATCCAATTCACCATGACGATGATGGCGCTCATTAGCAGAGCTGAAACGAGAGCGTTTGTGCTCATGCGTCCACGCCTCGTTAAGAGGAACCTCAAAACGATTTCGTAATTCACCAACAGCGGTGCTATGAGTAGGAGTCCACCAACAATCGCAATGGAGAGCCATAGCCATCCAAGTTTGGCGTGTCTCCACGCCAGCTTCAATGTTATGCCACTTACAAGTAACGCAACCCCAATCACTACTAAAGTAGCTGTCCATTCGCTAAGCTTTTGCTTGAGCCTTTTGAGCACATCCCGCATCACCGTCACCTCCAAAGACGGCTCTCAAGCACCTTTACTGCAAAGTAAAGTGTGAGGAATGTTGTCGTCAGGTAGAATACGATGTGTTTTGTGTCAACCAAGCCTTCAGCGAAATCTTTGTAACGATAGTAGAGCGAGAGGCGTTGGAAAACCTCACTCCAACCGCTCAACCCCTCGGCTGGCCAGCTTATGATGTAAAGCAGGAGGAGCGTGCCGAATGTCGCAACCGCAGCGATTATCTGGTTATCTGTTGTGGCTGACCAGAAGGTTCCTATGGAGAGCATCACCGAGCCATAAAACAAGAGACCGATGTAGGCACTCCAATACGGACCAAGATCTGGATTGGCTATCCGCTTCACCACGATCGGAACATAGAGAGTGAGGGCGAGCGTTATGCACAGGACGATGAAAGAGCCGAAGAACTTACCGAGCACTACTTGCCAATCCGTCACAGGGGATGTGAGCAGTAGCTCAAGAGTTCCAAGTCGTCTTTCCTCGGCGAACAGGCGCATCGTCATCGTCGGCGTGATAAACATGAGCAATACTGCTACATCCCAAAAGAAGTAACGCATATCGGATGTGCGTCCGACCATGAAAATGGCATAGAAGATGAAGCCACACAGCACGAGAAAGAAGAGCAACATCACATATGCTATCCAAGATGTGAAGAAAGATTTCACCTCACGCCACGCTATCAACCAAATGACATAGAGCCAGCTATATAGGCGGTTCAGCGAGCCCTTTGCAATCGTGCCAAACACGCTCTTTCTTTTCTCTTCCTTCAATTCCTCTTTCGTCATCATATCCAATTCCGACCTCCTCAATGCCAGCTTACGCTTTCACGCCCTCTTCACGAGTGATGATGTTGAGGAATATCTCTTCGAGGGTCATTTCATCGCGACGGAGCTCAAGCAAGCCCCAACCGTTGTTCACGATATACTCGGCAACCGTTGTGCGCATATCTTGCCCAGGTGCAACATCCACCGCAAAGAGATTTTCCTCCCCTCTCACCCTTTCAGCCTTAACCACATTCGGTAGCCTTTCGAGCAAGCTCACCATGTTGCTTGGAGGGCGATGAACGCGAACAAGCAATCTTTCGCCTTTCCTTAGTTTCCTCTCAAGTCCATCTGGCGTATCCTCTGCCACGATTCGCCCACGATGGATGATGAGCACCCTCTTGCAAGTCATGCTCACCTCTGGCAGGATATGCGTTGAGAGAACAATAGTGTGGTCTCCGCTTAGTTCTCGTATCAGCTGGCGCACCTCAACAACTTGGATTGGGTCAAGCCCTATCGTTGGCTCGTCCAGAATGAGCACTGGTGGGTCGTGCACAAGTGCTTGAGCTATCCCGACACGCTGTCTGTAGCCTTTAGAGAGCTTCCCTATGATTTCGTCCACAACCTCGGTCAGCCCGCACCTCTCAACGACATAATCAACCCTCTCCTTGCGCTTATTCTTTGGGACTCTTCTTATTGCAGCCATGTAATGCAAATAGCTACCCACCGTCATCTCGTTATACAGCGGGACAGTCTCAGGCATGTAGCCGATGAACTGGCGAGCCTCATTTGGGTTGTCAACGACATCGTATCCGCCGACTTTAACAGTCCCCTCAGTCGGGCTTAAGTAGCCACATATGATGCGCATCGTTGTTGTCTTACCAGCTCCGTTTGGTCCAAGGAAGCCGATTATCTCCCCCTTCTTCACGGTGAAGGAAACATTATCAAGCGCTTTGAGGGTGCCGTAATACTTCGTCAGGTTGTATACCTCAATCACTTCGAAGCCACCTCGCATGATGGGCTTTCAAGATGGCTTTGAAGAGCCAATCTCATCCCACACTCACCCTACCAAAACCTATTGAGGAGCAATCATGAGCGCAAGCAAGGCAATACATCCTCACATCGCAAGTCCCTTCTTATTTGACACCGATTTGACGCAAAGAGGCTTGCCACCGCTTACTAAAGCCAACAGCGCAAACGGTGTTGAACGCAACTAACGCAACTTAAGTCCTAAATCCTCGCTGAGCATTCCAAATTGCGCACTGCATAATTAGTTTGCAGCAGTTGAGCAGGATTTCATCGTTAGAAGAAGCTGAAGATGGAACGATGCCAACATCATTTTAACGAGCTCAATCGGCTTTGTAAATCACGAGCGACTGATGATAGGGGTGGGTTGAGCCGTGTGTGGGTGGCAACCTTTCTTAGAGGCAAAAGACAGCTTGGTGGGCAAGCTGGCTATAATCGGAGTCCCATGGGACGGCTCGGCGAGTTTCAGGAAGGGTATGCGTCACGCCCCTGACGCGATACGAGTAGCCTCACAGAGCATCGAAAGCTACAGCGCTGTTTTCGGAAGGGATATCCGTGATGTTGATCTGACAGACTTGGGGAACTTGCCAAGGTATGAAGATGCACTCTCCCTCCTTGAGGCGCTCTCGGGGCTACTCTTTAAACTGCACTCAAATGGGATACGCACAATCTGCATCGGTGGCGATCACTCAATCACTGTTGGCATATGCTCTGGTCTGCTCAAAGCTTACGGGAAGTTGCAGGCTATAGTTTTTGATGCCCACTCCGATTGGCGTGACGAGTATAATGGTTCTAAACTTTCGCACGCGTGCACTATACGAAGGCTCTCCGAAATGCTCGGTGACGAATTCGTCCATGTGTTTGGTGTTCGTTCTTTCGTCGGGGATGAGCCAATGAGGTTGTATCGCAAGTTCGATGAGCTACCTTGTGGGATCAGTGTAGATGTGCCAACACATATCAGCATTGACTTGGATGTGCTTGATCCGAGCATCATGTCAGCGGTTGGCAATCCAGAACCAAACGGTGTAGGGTATGGGGAGCTACTTGAAGCGCTACAAAAACTGCGTGAGGGACGCTACAATGTAGTTTCCATTGATGTTGTTGAGCTGTGCCCTCAATACGACAATGGCGCATGTGCTGTTGTGGCAGCAAAGCTCATCGTTGAGTGCATACTTGGTTTGATGACATAAAAGTAGGAGCCAAACGGAGGTGAGTGATATGGAAGTCGGTTTTGCTTGCTGTGACATAACGCCTCCAGTTGGTGCAGTCATCCCCGGCGGGATGCATCCGAGGTTCGCAACGGGTGTTCATGACCCTCTGCTTGCAACTGCTGTTGTGTTCAGCAGTGGCAATGAATCAGTCGCCATTGTCTCGGTGGATGCGCTTTCAATCAAAGCCTCAATTGTGAATGAAGCCAGAAGCATCGCCAGCGAACGCACTGGCATACCAACTTCCCACATCATGGTTGCAGCAACTCACACACACAATGGTGGTCCGATTGCCGACGCCTTTTTATGTGAATCTGACAGAGGCTATTGCGAGCGTGTCGCATCAGCCATTGCACAAGCAATTTGCAACGCAAACGAGAATAAGCGAGAGGCACTCATAGCAAGCGGATTTGGCTACGAGGATACCGTTGCTTTCAATCGCAGGTGCGTTATGAAGGATGGCACTCAAAGAACACACCCCGGTAAGCTCGCAAGAGACGCTGTCGCAATTGCAGGTCCCATAGACCCCTATGTTGGTGTGCTCGCTGTGACTGCTACCGATGGTTCGTTCTTGGGTTGTATTGTCAATTACGCATGTCATGCGACGGTGATGTGGGGAAATGAGTTTTCGGCTGACTATGTGCACTATGTTAGGGAGACGATAAAAGCCGTCCTCGGTGAGCATGTGCATGTCGTTTACTTAAATGGTGCATGTGGTGATGTGACTCAGGTTGCACAACTCATACCGAGGGAAGCAGAGGTTGGTGAGAAGTGGGCGAGGAGGGTAGGTGGCAAGATAGGCGCAGAAGCGCTCAAGGTCATTTTTGGGATGGACTTTGTAGCCCCTGAAGATGAATTGCCGTTGACAGCCGTCTCAAAGGTTCTAAGGCTTCCAACGAGGAAGGTGCCAGAGCAAATGCTCGAGGAAGCCAAAAAGCTACTTGAGGGTGGTGGCGATTGGAACACGGAGCACATCTACGCCCGAGAACTCATACTCCTCGATGAGATGAACAAAGCCAAACCGTATGTGGAAGCGGAGATTATGGCGATGCTCATAGCAGATACGGCTATCGTCTCATTCCCATGCGAGTATTTCTGCCAATTTGGGATTGAGCTTAAAAGGGCATCGCCATATGCGTGCACATTCGTTGCCTCATGTGCTAACGGCATGGTTGGCTATGTCCCAACCCCGAAGGCTTTTGAGACTGGTGGCTATGAGCCGAGGTTGGCGAGGAGTAGCAAGCTAATGCCAGATGCTGGTTTGATCATGCTTGAAACTGCCAAGGAGTTGCTGACGCAGTTGCCGAAGCCCTCCGTTAAGAAGCCTGCTCAACTGCCAAAAAACTCGTATTGGGACGCTGGCAGTTCACCACCTCACCTAAGTGGCTTGTAATCTCATTCGTATGGGTTCAGCGAGGTGTGCTTTCATGCCATACATGCTTGCGGTTGACATCGGAAACACGAACATCGTTTTCGGTGCTTTCGAGCTGGACGAAGTGTCGTTAGTGAAGTCGGAGTTGAAGGAACGCTTGATCTGCTCATGGCGAGTGCATACGATTCACTCAAGGACTGCCGAAGAGAATTTCGTGTTCGTTCTCAACATGCTCAATTGGCACAAGATAGACCCGAGCGCTGTTAAAGCGGTGTGCATTTGCAGTGTAGTCCCACCGATAACGCCTTCTTTTGAGGAGATGAGCAAACGCTTCTTTGGGATACCACCCCTTGTTGTCGGCGTGAACATGGATGTTGGCATGCCCATACTTTACGAAGACCCAAAAGCGGTCGGCGCTGATAGAGTGATCAATGCTGTTGCAGCATACGAGCTTTATGGAGGACCTTGCATAGTTGTTGACTTTGGGACCGCAACCACATTTGATGCGGTAACTGCTGATGGAGCATACATTGGTGGCGCAATCGCCCCGGGAATAACCATCTCTGCAGAAGCCCTTTTTGAGCGTGCTGCGAAGTTGCCGAAGATCCAACTTGAGGTGCCAAAGAACGCTATCGGGCGTTCAACGGTGGCAAGCATGCAGTCTGGAATCGTTTTCGGCTATGTTGGGTTGGTCAAGGAGTTGGTGCGACGGTTTAAATCAGAACTCGGCGAGGCGAAAGTCATAGCCACTGGCGGTCTCGCAGGATTCATGGCTCCGCTGATTGAGGAGATCGATGAGGTTGAAACCGACTTGACACTCCTTGGGCTATACATCGCATTCGTTCGCCATCAAAGCAGGAGTTAGTTCGTGACGGAGAATTCTTCAATGGTGTAAGAGTTACCGAGGTGGTTGCCGAGCAAGCCAGCAAGCAGATACTCATTATTAGCGAGGTTACCTATAAACACATCGTTGAGAGTGACATTGCCTCTCAAGCCAATAGCTTCGCAAAGTGCTGAGACATCAATGTCCACTTTGAAAGCACCATTTGCAGTTTTGGTTATCTGGACGCCGTTTGTGTTCGGTGTCAGCACCGTTACATCGTCTTGGTGTTCAAGTTGCGAGCTCAACGGTATTGCGACCGTCTTCCCGTTGAGGCGAAGGTAAAGGTTCACGAGCGTGCCTTCGCTGACGCGGATTGCCAGCTTGAGCTTCGTTGATTTTGTAACATTCATGTCCCTCACTGGTGCTCTCACAAGCATCCTCCCGCCGGGCATGCAGTTTATGACCTCAACCTTATTAGCTATGTTGCGTTGCACAACCACTTCGCTTTCTTCGCTCAAGATAGGTTTCCAGCCGTTGACATCTTGGTTTGCGGTTGGCATCACTTGGGGTAGGTTTGAAGGTGGCATAGGCGCTGTTTCAAGCGCGTTCAACTTCTCATACCAGATGCGAGCCCTCGCTATCAGCACACCGTTATCAACAGTCCAGATGGCAACCCTGCCAGAGTTTAGGGGTTGCGGGTCCTGCCATTGAACAGCGAGTTGCCTGTCAACATAGCATGCTATGTGCCCTCCAAATTTGACTATTCGTATGTGGAACCAATGCCTATGGAAGCCAGCGAAGTTGAGCGTTGACACACGCTTGAATACGAAGTCTGGGTTGGTCGCTATCAGCGTGCCTTTCCTAAGCAACCCCGAAGCTGAGTTTTTCCAACCAGCTAACAGGAATGAGTAACCACTGCCGACATTCCACCCATCAGCGCAAAACGAAACATTAATGTCACGCGGGTTCGGATAAGGGTTACCGCGCTCCTTCATTTTGATCGCCGCAAACACTTCAATGACCATGTTGCCTTCGAAGCTACCCTTGCTCCAGAGTGTTGGGAATCGATGTTGTGTTCCACCGAACCATGCCCACCCAGGTGAGCATGGCCATCTTGCAGTCACTTGCCAGACGCCTCTCGTTGAGCGCCATCTTGTTGGTGCAATCGAAAAAGTCTCATCAATCAAGTTGGAGCATATCAAGTCGCATCTATTCCAATCAGGCTGATAGCCATCGCTCCTGTAGCTTATGAAGCGAGCATAAGCGACTGCTGGGTGCTCGGTGCTCGCTATAACTTTGTTTCCGTGCATCACAACGAGCCTGTTTGAGAGGCGTAGCAAGCGCACTGGCGCTTCTTTTATGTCATCCAAACTGACCTTTGCGCTCTTCAGCGTTTGCGAACCATACTCGATTGAGATGAGAACATCGTTAATCCCACCGACGCTGATTGGTGCGTTAATGTTGAACGGGAGTGGTGTTGGGAGACCGATTCTAAGGTTTGCTATTTGGCGTGGTCTTTCGCTTCTCCTGATGAAGCGTATTGCTATTGGGCGTGCGCCCGAGATTTGCATTGGGCAAAGGTAAAATGTAAAGCTACCTCGCCCTTCGTCGCTCAGCCAAATTATGAGCTCAAAGTCGCCAAAGAAAGCCCCTTGATGCCATAGCAAGTTCGGGTCTTGTGCGTCCTTCATGAAGGAGCCATAAAATGTCGCCCAATCTGCCATCGTGTCCTCGTGCGTATATTGCTCAGTTATCTTCGTGCGTGCCGTTGCTAACAGCAGTTGCTGAAGTGGCGCAACGATAACATCGTCAAAGTAGACTCTCCCGTCGCCTTCGGCATAAAGCCCAACTTGCCCCATCGGGAATGCGGTGATGTTTGCACGGACTGCCTCAATCCCATCAACCCAACCACGCACAGTGCCCTCAGAAGCGTTTATGCGCAACTCATACCATTGGTCATACTCAATCGGCATCTTCTTTTCGGCGATGACTTCCCTCTTACCGTCCTTGACCCATGTCAACCTGACGGTCCCCTGCGGGTTGTAACGCCAGTTCCCCTGAGGCTCAAGCGTAAGTAGCCAATAACTTTTAAGACCATCCGCATAAGCTATCAAGCCAGCAACTGCGTTCCCTTGCACTTTGACCGAAGCCTGAGCGGCGTAGCTGTGCCAAAACCAATAGCCAGTTAATGCGGTTGCATTCTTTTGCGGTGAGACTATAGCGCAAAGCGCGAATGGGTTAGCACTCAAGTTCGGGTTTGGTTGAGGGCTATCGACACCTTGCAATGCCCATTGCCCTGTCCTATCCCAAGAGGTGAGGTTGTCATCGCCCTGAGTGAAGTCATCGGCGAAGAATACAGGTTCGGTGGGTTGATAGCGTATTTCTTCGGCGGAGATATGAGGGCATCCGAGCGCATACTTGAAAGCTCCGCGAGAAGGTATACGCACCATTGCTCTCATTAACTGCTCACCGTTGGAGAGTAGCCTTATTGAATCGGGTTCACGCACGAGCAACAAGCGCCACAAATTGCCATTGCCCAAGCCCTTGCCTTGTGCGATGACCCTCTTTCGGTCACGCGAATACCAAATGAGCTGTGTCTCGTTGCGCCCAACATGGAGCATGTAAAGGTCTTGCCCTGCAGCGAAGCTCAAAATGCATGGAGTTGAGTGGGTGCATGAGGCATCCGTCTGGCGAATTGAAATCGCAAAGCAAAACGAAGGGTCATTCTCTTGCTCCACCGTTTCAAACTTAAGTTGAGCTCTGGCTTGAGTGAAAGTTGCGAGGAGTAAAACGACCACTTCAGCTTGAGTGAGGGTCGCAAAGAGCAACCCAACCAATAGAGTGCTATCAACTTTCCTTCCCATGCCCACTCACCTCATTGCGTGCTTCCACTACAATTATACCGTCCCGCATTGTGAAGGTGTCTCCTTTGCTTTCGCTTTATTTGACGCACAATATCTGACGCAGGTGGGGCTTAATAAGTGGCGAAGGGCGGGCAGTGCAACCTTCCTCTCTCGTGTGAGCTTGCGCAGCTCTTCCAATATTTCGCTCGCTTGTTGCCCTTCTGCCCGCCCGTGTCCTTCTCGACTACGCAAGTTGTCCCATGCGTGCTGCTATCTCTCTCAACCTTGCTATTCGTTCTGAGGTTGGTGGGTGAGTGCTAAACAGTTTCCAAAGCACATCTCCATGTGCGGGGTGGACGATGAACATGTGCGCCGTGCTCGGGTTGGCGTTAGTCATTGGCAACCTTTGCGCTGCAGCCTCAAGCTTTGCAAGTGCACTCGCAAGCGCCAACGGCTTACCGCTAATATACGCTCCACCCTCGTCAGCCAAATATTCCCTTGAGCGGGAGATCGCAAGCTGAATTATGATCGCAGCAATCGGGGCTACGATTATGATCAAGATGAGCAGGATGAGTTGCAACGGATTATTGTTGCGTTCCCTGTCGCTTCCAAGCCCACCGAACCAAAGCATCCATTGTGCCATCCTCACTATCACCATGATCGCACCAGCAATTGTCGCTGCAATCGCTGAAATGAGTGTATCCCTGTTTCGCACATGCGTCAGCTCATGCGCAAGCACTCCCTCAATCTCATCCTCGTTGAGAATCCTGAGCAAACCCTCCGTGACGGCAACCGCTGCATGCTTTTGGTCTCTACCAGTCGCAAACGCATTCGGTTGCATCGCAGGTATGATGTAAATGCGTGGCATAGGCATATTCGCCTTCATCGCCAGCCTGCGCACTATGCTGTAAAGGTGCGGGAACTCGTTTTCGTCTGCCTCCCTCGCCCTATACATGGCGAGTATGAGCTTATCGGAAAACCACCATGCCCCAAAGTTCATCAAGCCCGCAAAGATGAGCCCAAAGAGCATCCCATGCCTACCGCCCAGAAGATCGCCAACGAGTATGAGCAAGCCAGTCAGCGCTGCAAGCAGTAGGAACGACTTCAATTGATTTCCCATGCGATTTCACCCCACTGCAGTTTTGTGGGAGTGCTTTCCTCACGCAACCATTAACCATTATGTCACATGGCAAATTCGTTCACCCTCGCTGATGCCATCTGTTGGTGTGTGGCATTCTAAATTTTGGTTTTTCCATGAGCACACGCTTAAGACCTCGCAAGCAAAGGGGGAGATCGCCATCGGGAGGAGCATAGCGAGGAAGATAATTGATGAACACCTTGTTGAGGGTGAGCCTGTGGTTGGAAATGAGATAGCCATCAGGGTTGACCAAACGCTTACGCAGGATGCAACTGGGACGATGGTTTGCCTCGAATTTGAAGCGATGGGTGTGAAGCGCGTTAGGACGAAGCTGTCCGTTAGCTATGTTGACCATAACATGTTACAACTCGGCTACGAGAATGCGGACGACCATCGCTTCCTGCAGACATTCGCAGCTAAGTATGGCATCTACTTTTCGAGACCGGGCAATGGCATTTGTCACCAAGTTCATCTTGAGCGTTTCGCAGTCCCCGGTGAGACATTGCTTGGCTCTGATAGCCACACACCAACATGCGGTGGCTTGGGCATGCTGGCTATAGGTGCTGGTGGGCTTGATGTAGCGCTCGCTATGGCTGGTGAGCCTTTCCGCTTCATCATGCCGAAGGTTGTCTTGGTGAAATTGCGTGGGAGGCTACCAAAGTGGGTCTCCGCAAAGGATGTGATACTTGAGCTTTTGCGCAGGCTTACAGTCAAAGGCGGTGTTGGCAGGCTTTTCGAGTATGGTGGTGAAGGCGTCGTTTCTCTCTCTGTGCCTGAGAGGGCGACAATAGCTAACATGGGCACTGAGCTTGGTGCGACAACGAGCATCTTCCCAAGCGATGAACAGGCGCTCTCCTTTTTGCGTTCACAAGGGCGTGAGGAAGCTTGGAGGGAAATTCGTTCCGACCACGATGCCGAATACGATGAGCAAATCGAGATTGACTTATGCTCACTTGAACCATTGCTTGCCTGTCCATCAAGCCCCGACAATGTCAAGCCGGTGAGCGAACTTGAAGGGTTGCCTGTTGACCAAGTCTGCATAGGTAGTTGCACCAACTCCTCATACCGCGACCTTATGACGGTTGCGAGCATACTTCGCGGTAGAAGGGTTCATCCGAAGGTGAGCGTGGTGCTTTCACCTGGTTCAAGGCAAGTGCTCCTCATGCTTGCAAGCAGTGGAGCGCTCTATGATTTGCTCAGTGCTGGCGTTCGCTTGCTTGAGTGTGCTTGTGGTCCTTGCATCGGTATGGGGCAAGCTCCACCGACGGGAGGAGTTTCTTTGCGCACATTCAATCGCAACTTCAAGGGCAGGAGCGGAACGAAGGACGACAATGTTTTCCTCTGTAGCCCTGAGGTGGCAGCAGTTTCAGCGATAACAGGTGAGATAACCGACCCAAGGAAGTTTGGTGACCCACCAGCAATCGAGATGCCAGAAAGGTTCATCATTGACGATTCGCTCATCTTGCCGCCCTCGGAAGAGCCAGAATCCGTTGAGGTTGTGAGGGGTCCGAACATAAAGCCGTTGCCGAGGTTTGAGCCGTTGCCTGAAACGCTCAACGGGAAGGTGCTACTCAAGCTTGGCGATAACATAACCACCGACGACATCCTCCCAGGTGGGGCGAAGGTTATGTCGCTCCGTTCAAACTTGCCAGCGATAGCTGAGTTTGCGTTTGAGCGAATTGACCCAACTTTTGTTGAGAGGGCAAAGCTGTGTGGTGGTGGGTTCATTGTTGGGGGCGAAAACTACGGGCAAGGTTCAAGCAGGGAACACGCAGCGCTCGTGCCACGCTACCTCGGCATAAAAGCTGTCATAGCGAAATCGTTCTCTCGAATCCACTGCGCAAACTTGATCAACTTCGGTGTGTTGCCCCTCATGTTCATCAACGGCAAGGATTACGAATCGATCTTGCAGGGCGATGAACTTGAGCTCCCCGATGTGGTGCAAAGGCTTAAGGAAGGTCAACCGATAATCGTGCGCAACATCACCCAGAGGAGGGAGTTCGTCGTGCGCCATCAATTGACGCGCCGCCAAATTGAGATAGTGCTTGCTGGAGGCGTGCTCAGCATGTTTTGTTCTCGTGTTTCTTAGGTTGCTCGCAGAAACAATCCTCTGGAGGTGTCCTACATGAAGCTGGCTGAGGGAGTGGTTGAGGAAGTGCTCGAGAACGGCTTGAAGGTGCTCGTCAAGGAGGATCACTTCGCACCGCTCTCAAGTTGCTATGTTTGGTATCGCGTTGGCTCACGGAATGAGCATCCAGGCATAACTGGGATCTCACACTGGGTTGAGCATATGCTATTCAAAGGGACTCAAAGGTTTCCAAAGGAACTCCTCATGCGCCTGATCGAGCGCAAAGGTGGTAGGTGGAACGGCTTCACCTCACATGATTACACAGCTTACTTTGAGGACTTGCCTGCAAATGAGGTTGGGCTCGCCATTGAGATTGAAGCCGATAGGATGTGCAACGCTGTATTTGACCCAAAGGAGGTGGAAGCGGAGCGAACAGTCATACTGAGTGAAAGGCAAGGAGCTGAAAACCACCCTGAGTTCTTGCTTAGCGAAGCTGTTCAATCGGTCGCCTTCTTAGCGCATCCATACCGATGGAGTGTCCTCGGGTATGAAAGCGACATACGCTCAATAACTCGTGATGAACTCTTCTCCTACTACAAGCGCTATTACGCTCCTAACAACGCTGTGCTTGTTGTGGTTGGCGATGTTAAAGCCTCAGAAGTTGTCAAGCTCGCAAGGAAGCACTTTGGGCATATCGATAGAGGCGAAGAGCCACCACAGGTTAGAACCACAGAGCCACCACAAGTTGGTGAAAGGAGGGTTGTCATTAAAAGGCGCTTCCATGGCGAGTATGTGTTCATTGCATACCATGTCCCAGAAGCAACACATGAAGACATACCCGCTCTGTATGCTCTCCAAGCTGTGTTGAGTTTCGGGATGAGCTCGAGATTTTACAGGGACTTAGTCGAAGGCAACATAGCCGTGTGGGCGAGTGCAAGCATAGATGTAGCAAAAGATCCTTCACTGTTGTGGCTTAGGGCGCAGGCGAGGGACGGCGTTGGTGTGGAAAGGCTTGAAAGGGCGCTTTTGGAAGAGGTTGATAAAGTGGCTCAGGATGGTGTCACAGCAAAGGAATTGCAAAGGGCTTTAAATCAGATCGAGGCTTCGTTCGTTTACTCCCAAGAAGGTGTCTCAAGGATAGCAATACAGCTTGGCTTCTTCGAAGTGCTCGCAAGCTACGACTACGCTGATGAACTTCTTGAGCGGATCAAATCTGTCAGCCCACAAGATGTGCAAACAGTAGCCCAACGCTACATGCACGAGGATAACAGGACAGTGGGACACTTCGTGCCAATACGAGGGTAGGGTGATGAACTATGCACAAGCCTGACGGGAACGGTTGTAATATGGTCAGCTACATTACAACCTCTGGTGATCTGCCAATGCACTTTGGGGCGATAAAACCAGTCGTGCATTCGCTAAGGAACGGTCTTACAGTCATAGCGGTTGAGAAGCACAATCATCCAAGTGTGGTTTTGAGTGGTTGGTTGAAGGCGGGAAGCACAAGGGATGTGGAGGGGAAAAGAGGGCTCGCAAACATCACAGCAAATATGCTACTTAAGGGCACAGGGAAGTATACATGGCAACAAATAGCTGAGGAACTCGAAAGCCTTGGGGCTCACATCTGGACATGGTGCTCATACGACTTCTGTGGCATCGGTTTGCGTTGTCTCCCAAAACACTTTGATCGTTGTCTCTCTATCCTCAGCGATGTGCTCATCAACCCATCTTTCCCAGAGGAGGAATTTGCGAAGTGCAAATTACGCATCACAACTGAACTTCGCACCTTGGACGACGACCCTTGGGTAGTGGCTAAAAAGGTGCTCTTGAAGCTTTTGTATCCGCAGGCGCATCCATATCGCTACCTTTCTGAGGGCGAGGTTGAAGATGTTGAAGGGTTGAATGTCGAAGAGTTGCGTGAATTCCACAACCGTTGGTATCTCCCGCAAATGACCACATTCGCCATCGTTGGTGATATATCCTGTGAGGAAGCTTTCTCATCTGTTGAGCGCCACTTCTCTGAGTGGGAAGTCGGTGATAGGCTCGTTGGTGACGAAATGATTGAAGATTCTGAGCCTCAGCCACCTCGTGTTGAGGTGCGCACCATAAGTGACAGGTCACAAGCAGTTGTTATGTTAGGGCAGTTGTGCATCAGCAGAAGCGACCCAGACTATTACGCTTTAAATGTCTTCAACTGCATACTCGGTGGTAGCGCTGGCATTGGGAGGCTCTTCAACAGAGTTAGAGGGGTTGAAGGGCTCGCATACAGCGTTCATTCAAGCATTTCGGCGCACTTGGGGAGAGGCACTTTCACAGCGGTTGCAGGCGTTGCCCCTGAGGCTGTTAAAAGGGCTGTTGAGAGCATGCGCCGACAGATATCAGCGATACTCACCGATGAACCTCCAACTCCTGAGGAACTGTCTGATGCTATCAATTACATCGTGGGGAGTTTCGCATTCAGCGTTGAAACAAACGGTGGGATAGCTAACGCTATCGCAAGGGCTTATGTGATGGGGCTCGGTGTGGATTACATAAACAGGCGCTGTGAGATCTATCGCTCAATAACGCTCGAGCAAGTGATCGAAACTGCAAGGAAGCACATCAATCCAGATGCCTTGTCGATTGCGGTTGCTGGACCTTGGAGTGGGGAGTTGTGAGCCACCAACTCAAGCTGTTTGAGTCGCTCTCCAACATCTGGTGCTATAGACAGCTTATATATGTGCTTGTATGGCGTGAGTTGCGCCTGAGATACAAGCGTGCTTTCCTTGGGCTACTTTGGTCTTTGATACCTCCGCTTGCTCAGGTCTTCATACTCGTCATAGTGGTTGAGCATTTCTTCAAGCGTGACTTGCCAAACTTGTCGGCTTACTTCATGTGTGTAATTTTCGCTTGGCAATTCTTCAGCTCGTCCATACTTGACGGTTGCTCGTCCATCCTGCTACATGCTTCGCTCGTCAAGGCGTTCCCATTCCCGAAGGAAGTTCTGCCGATTGTTTCTGTGCTGACTAACCTTGTCCACTTCCTCATAAGCATGTCTTTGCTCCTTTTATACCTGCTCATCTTGCGAGTGCAACTCGAGCTTAAGGCTCTTTTCGTTCTCCCCATCATCCTTGGGCAGACCATATTCTGCATCGGGCTATCACTCATGCTTTCCTGTTGGACTGTCTATTACCACGATGTTAAGTTCATAACCGACACTGCACTGAAGTGGCTATACTTCGCTGTCCCCATCATGTATTTCCTTGAGGATGTGCCGAAGCGCTGGTTGAGGCTTTATATGCTCAACCCGCTGGCTGTTTACATTGATGCATACAGGAGGTTGCTCATGTATCCACCGCCATTGAAGGGCAAACAGCCTTTGCCAATCGATTGGTCTTACATAGCTCTTGCGCTTGCCATTTCGTTTTTCGTCTTCCTCATCGGCTTGCTCGTCTTCAGGAGGCATGCTGATAAGTTGCCCGAGTGGCTCTAAGATTTGATCAAGTTGGTTCGTCGTTTGCTCTTCGGTGTAAGGTGAAGCGCACTTGCTCAAAAGGCTTCAATGGCGATGGCTCATCAAGCCATGAGGCAAAAGTTTTTATCGCTTCCGCCTTCGTCATCTCCTTGCCAACGAACCGATCAAGCAATGTGTTGAGCACTCTTATCTTGGCTGGCTCGCTTGAGATGGCTAAGTTCAAGCACTCAATAACATCGTCGCTTAAGGCTTCAAGCCATGCCTCATCGGTATCGTCGGGATCAAGGCTTAAAAGCCTTTCAAGTCTTTGCCTCGTCAACGAAGCTGGCATCGCTTCAGCGAAGGCTTTAACCTTTGACCTTATGTCGTGTGACGAAAGCAGAGCCTTCGCCTCATTTGAGGCGTTTGTAGCCATCTCCAGAAGCTTCTCTATCGGTGTTAGCTCAACATGTTCAGCCAACCTTAGTTTGCAAACTTTGCACACTGGTCCTTCCGTCAGGTGGTTGCGTAACTGCTCTTCGTGTTGGTGGCATTGCTTTGACAGCTCAACATCAACTGCTTTCAAGGCATCGTCGATGCCTCGCATCGGCATCCTGACCTGTGTTAAGCGAAGCAGGAGTTTAAATGTTGCATCCCGCCTTAGGCGAACATATGGCTCAAAGCGTGAGGGCGCATGCTCATGGCGATGGTGCTCCAGATACTGCTTGGCGTAATCGACTTGCAAACTCTTCCAAGATGTGAGCAGTTGGCTTAGCTTTGTGAGCATACCCTCGCCTTCATCAAGGATGCTCAGTAGCCCTTCCGCTCTCTCTTTCAACTCGCCAACAAGCTGTAAATCGGTGTGCGTTAACCACCTATGCATCGTGCGCAACTCTTTACAACTTTCATTCAGCAGGGTGTGAAGCTCCTTGAACTCGTCATACGCTTCCTTAAGCTCCTCTGGCTTTATGCCGTTCGCTTGCATGGCGAGAACGAATTCTTTTAGCCCATCTTGGGGTGTGGCATCTTCTGCTATTGCATTTATAGCCGTGTTGACTGTGGCGAGCGAGTTGAACGATCTCGCCCACATGGCATTGGTATGCCCGAGCTCTGAGACAAGCAAGTTGAGCAATGTGCTACAATGCTCGTGAGCTATTGAGGTTTCGCTTCCCCACGATTTGAGCCTTTGCCAAAGCGCCATTTGAGATGCAGTCCCTTCACGCTCAACAAAGGGTATCCCAACTGCATGTGCATACGAAGTGACAGCTTGCCACACATCCTCCTCAACCATGTAAGATGGGCATAGCGCTCCTATGCACTTCGCCAACGGTGAGCTGAGCCTGTTGATCGGCAACGGGTTGCCATACCTATCGAGAGCCATCACTTCACCACGCCTCAGGAGCGCTGCTACGAGCAGTTCGCACTGCTCTTGGCGGATTGCATACTCGCTCTTTCGCAATAATGCCGAAACATGCTCATATGGCAATGGAGAGTCCGCTTCAGCTATGCGTTGGTAGGCGAGTTTCATAGCCCCTTCAAGTGGCGCATGGTATTGCAACGATTGCTTCGTTATCCCAAGTGGCATTGCCACATGACGCCATAGCTCTTGCACATCGGTGCTCAGACCATGAATTTCCTCGCCTGCAAGGAGCGCGTTGGTAAGCCTTCTAAGTTCGTCTGACTGGCGCAATCGAACTCTTGGTGCGATGCTCATAAAGCTTGGGAAGGCTTTAGGGACGGATGCGCCAACTACAGCCACAAGCACATCTTTGAACGAGGCGTTCAATGGAAGGAGAGCCGACACTGGCAACTTCCTGTCAACCGTGATAAGCGTCCCGTGCAAATATGCGTTGCTGATTATGCGGAGTGTTTCGTTCCGCCTTGCCACTTCCTCTTCGCGCAACCTCTGATAGATTGCCAAGCCTATGTCGCTGTCCCTGAGCGTTGGGTCTTCAATCAACATGGTTGCAGCTGTATTCTCCATCAAGCGCATCATCTCGCCTTTCCCGATAGGCTTTGGGATGAGGATGACGAGCGCCTCTTTGAAGCGTTCGCCTTTGATGGCGTGGATCAGTTCGGTTGCACGCCTCTCCTGTTCGCTGATGGCTATCGGTGGCACGATGAGGATGTGGATATCGTAGGGGCAAGCTGGCGAGGAAACATGCTCTACGATGTTGAGCAATTCCTTATCAGCCATGTCTCTCAAGTCGACGCATTGAAGCATAACGGTGAACTCAGCATTTTGCCACTCAACAGTTGCGGTTCTTCCAAAACCCATCTTCGGGATCACAAGCTGGGCACTTGAAAGCGCCTGCAGAGCATGTTCAACCACTCTTATGTCCTCGTCGGAGAAACAATCGAGCAAAGCGTTCAACCTGCGTTGCATCATCTCTGTCAGCGTCGTGCCCAGATCAACCACATAGATGTCGTCATACTCCTCGCCTCGTCTTGAGCAGGCGATATAGTTCACATTCGTGCGGAGCATCTCAAGGAGTGAGAGCATGTAGCTGTAATTCATTTCCCAACCCAGACCGAAGTCCCAAAGGAATGTGTGCGTGAGCCTTCTGACGGAGGCATCAATGCCCGCTATCTTGAAAACCACAAGCGTCCTAACAAGCTTTTTGAGCGAGCTTTTTCGCTCTGGTGCGATCTCACTCGCTTTGCCATCAAGGTAAGGGATAACCTCATCTGCGTATGCGTGCAGGTCTGGATGAGTGATTATGTCGGGACGGAAGTGCTCAAATATGCTGTCTGGGGTTATGAGTTGGAATGCGTCGCCATCAATCGCATCGCTCGTGATTGTTTGGATGAACTCAACTGCGGAGCGAGTGCGTGAGAAGAAGCGTCCCACTGCCCTCTCAAGGCATGAGATGGTGATCGGGTGAAACGGGTAGCAAGCCATCAACTCTTCAGCGCTGAATTCAAGCATCGGGAAGGAGCTTACAAGGTTGCGGTGCCACTGAAGTATGAACTGCCTAAACTTATTTTCGTCCTTTGGCGGGAGTAAGTTTTTCCGAATGAGTTGGCGTATGTGAGTTAACGAGAGTTGATGGCGCATGTATCTGTCCTTGATCTGTGTGAGGGAGTATGCTTCGAGCTCGCCCATTTCCTCGATTGTCTTTTGTATGGCTACGATAAGCCATGAAGGTGTGTGCTGGCAATACTGCGCTATGAATTGAAGGAAGGAAGCATCCGCTTGGAGTTCGCTATGTGTCTTCGCACCGAGAAACATTGAGAGTTCGTCCACAAGCCATAATACGCTGTCATAGCCACAGGCTACCGCAGCATCTTGTAATATCTTCATCGCTTCGGCGCGTGACGGTGGCATTTGAGGCGGGATTTTATTTCCCACGAGTTTGTTGCTCTGCTTCAGAGATGCGACCGTTTCTTCCCAAAGGATTTGCTCGAGTGGCAAGCGTGGTGAGTAGGCATCCAAAGTTATCGAGACCACAAGCCATTTGTGATCGCCTATTCTGTCAACGGCATCGCTGAAGCCTTCGTTCAAAGCTTTGAACAGTTCCCTTGCCCATCGGAATTGGCATAGCAATCCAACGAGGGCTATCAAGTGGCTTTTCCCTGTGCCATACGCACCGCTCAACATGTGAGCGCACCCTCTCCTCCTTGCCATCCCACCGAGTATGCTCTTGAGCACAGCTTCGTTTGAGTCACGAGCGACGATGTAAGATGTGACAAGCGTTCTCAATTCCTCGGGTGGCTCTTCGTGGTCAGCTGTGCGCATCTCTTTTGAGATGCTTGATAGCTGTATCACAGTTGCCACATTGCGCACATCTATGAGTTCTCGCATGAGCATAATGCTTCACCCCCTTCATCGAAAATGCTGTCACAAAGCTTGAGAGTGTGGCATCATCCTCTCGCGATGGCAAGCCATATGCGGTGTGGTGATGAGGCATAATGCTTCTCATGTTTGCGAAGCACCTTCAGGAACTCGGTATTGAAGGGATGGCTGACGCGATAGCGGAGATGGGGTTTGACGGTGTTGACTTAACTGTTAGAGAAGGAGGTAGCATTGCCCCGCAGGATGTGAAGGAACTTCTCCCAAAGGCTGTTAAGGCTTTTGAGAGGAAAGGACTTTGTGTGGGGATGCTCACGACTTCAATTGTATCAGCCGAGGATGAATACGCCGAGGAGATAGTCTCCGTTGCGAGCGACCTCGGCGTGAAGTTCATAAAGCTCGGCTATTGGCGATACGACAAGTTTGGGACGCTCAGGGAAAAGATGGAAGAGGTTAGAAGATGCCTCTCTGGCTTGGAGAAGATGGCTGAGAAATACGGTGTCACATTCGGCGTGCACACGCATAGTGGCAATTTCATCACATGTGATGGCGCAATCGCATTCATGCTTGTTGACGGTTTCCAAAGCGAGCGCATTTGCGTGTATGTTGATCCTGGGCACATGACAATTGAAGGTGGCTTAAGCGGTTGGCGCGCATGCATTGACTTGCTCAGGGATTACATTCGCATGGTCGCTGTTAAGGACTTCGCATGGAGAAGCGTTTTTGACGAGTCTACAGGCGAGGTTAAGTGGTATGTTGAGCCAGCGCCACTTGCTGAGGGCATAACGAGGTGGCACGAAGTGTTTGAGTGCCTCTCACAAATCGGCTTTGATGGCGTTATAAGCATCCACAGCGAGTATCCACACATGGACGCAGCGCAGATAATCAAGCAAACGAAGCTCGACCTTCAATACCTTCGTCCGATAATTGAGCGAACGCTTCTCAAAAGGATGGTTTGATAGGGCTGAGCTTAGCGTTCTTTGCCACTTTCATCCTCGGGTTGCTCGAAGAGCTTTGGCATAAACTGCATGAGCGCCAATTTTATGCATCCAGCGAGTGGGACTGCAATGATCATCCCGAGGACGCCGAATGCAACGCTTCCAGCCATCACCGCAAATATGGCTACGATTGGAGGTAGCCCCACCTTTTGCCCTACGACCTTCGGCATCACAAGCCAATCAAAAACTTGATTTACAACTATGATCACGCCAGAGGAGAGGATGGCTGTTAACATGTTGTGGTGGTTGCTCGTCAAGTAGCCGATTGCGAATGCAAGGAGCGTGCTCGTGATCGTTCCAAAGTATGGAATCGAGTAGGTTATGCCAGAGAAAAAACCGATGGCTATGGCATATTTGTTGCCGAAGTAGAGTGACAACAACCAAAGCAGGAATGAGTTGACGATGCCGACACACGCACAAAGCAACATGTAGCCACGAAAATATCGCCCGATGAGCTTTCCCGTTTCCCGCAAGAGAGCTGTTAGTTCAGCGCGGTGCTGTGGTGGTAGGAGCGAGAGGATGCGTTGGCGCAGAGGGTCAATGACTTGAAGCGAGTAATATGTGACGATCGGCAAAAGCAAGAGCGAGATTATGCTCCCAATTGATGTGACTGCCCATTTGATCCTCTCCAAGATGAAATCACCAACTTGCTTTGAGAAGCTATTGAGGACTTGCGAAGCGTATGCTAAGAGCGGGTTTTGCGAGGCATTGTTTTCCTCAAGCCGTTTTATGAAATTGACAGCGATGATGTAGTATCTCCCATTCGGTGGCATGCATTCCTCGATCAGCGCTTGCGCTTGTGAAATGATTAGAGGTGCAATGGTGAGGACGATGATGGCAAAGAGCAACAAGAAGAAGCTGAAGGCAATCAACGCTGCTACATTGCGAGACCAACCTCTGCTCTCAAGTTGATCGACGATTGGGTCAAGCAGATAAGCGAGCAGAAAGCCCGCTACGAAAAGAGGCAATATTGCTCGTATGCGGTAGATGAAGAACAGACCACCACCAATAAGCATCAGGAGCAAGAGAGTTTGCAATTGGCTTTGTTTAGGCGTTGTCTCCCTGTGATACACTTTTTCGCTCACCACCAGATCAAAGTTGATCAAGCTTCTTGAGTGGTTTCCTCGTGCTGTTTAACTTCTTCAACGCATTCACTCAAGCTGTCTGACGGCTTTTGGGAATCTTCAGCTTTCACAGGCTCTTGCGTTTTTTCCGTGAGTTTGCAGAGGGCTTCTCCAACTTCGTCCGTCATCCTGATGAGGCGCCATTGCAAATAGAGAACGACGCACAAAAGCACGAGGAGAAGACAGCCAAAAGCGAAGCCAAGGAGTATGAGGCTAACAACGATTACATCCATCGTCATGCACCTCCGAATGGTGTTAACATTTTTCTGACTTGCGCCATCGCCCCTTCGCATCTTGACTATCACCATTGTGCGAACCAAAATTCAATATTGCACAAAAGGACAACACAAGGTCTGCCTACAGAGTGAAAGCATAGCTAAGGCAGTGTGGTAGCCTCTTTCGCTCCCTTTGGTCATGGGTTTTTGTGAGGTGAAGTTGTGGTGGCAAAGGTTGTAGTTTGGGAAGCAAGAGCAACGCAAGCACCGTTGTAACGAAGGATGCAGTTCTATCCGAAAGCATGATGTAGACCACGCACATTAGCGAGTGGAGCTTGGCAATCGGGCTGGAGAAATAAGGTGCAATTCAAATTTGCTCTTGAGGTAGCCAAGACGCTTTTTGCATTGGTGCGTTAGAATGTATAACACCACCTGAAACAGGGTGGGTATGCTGAGGCAGGGTGGAAGGAAGTGGATAAAGATGGTGAAGCGAGGCGTCATCTTGGCGGCAGGGAAGGGGACAAGGCTTTACCCGATCACAAAAACACAGCCTAAGGAAATGATGCCAGTAGGCAGGAAGCCAGCGATTGAATACATCGTTGAGGAGTTAGCAGGGGTTGGCATCTCAAACATTCTCATCGTGGTTGGTCAACAAAAGAGCTCTCTGGAAGCCTACTTTGACGAAAATGTCTCAAACGCTACCGCAAGCTACAATGGCGCTTGCATTTACTTTGTCAGACAACCTCAGCCACTTGGCACTGGTGATGCAATAAGGCGTGCTTCTGCATGGACAAACGACGAACCTTTCGTTGTTGCTTTAGGCGACTGCATTATTTGGTCGCGCAAGAGCATCGTTGAAGAAATGATTGAAGTGCATGAGCGTTACGGTGCTGCAGCAACTGTAGCAGTTGAAGTCGTTAGCAAGAGGGATGTCGCAAAATATGGCATCGTAAACGCAATCGGGCGTGGGCGCATAAGACGGCTATCTGGCATAGTTGAAAAACCAGACCCAAAATCTGCACCAAGCAGGCTTGCTATAGCTGGCAGGTATGTGTTTAGCCCAGTCATTTACGAAGTCATAGACGAGGTTGAAAAAGATGACGGCAAAGAACTCGGCATAACAGATGCGATTGCTCTGCTCATAAAGAAGAAGTTGCCTGTATACTCCGTCAGGCTCAGGGAAGAGCAGATCAGGATGGACATAGGTGACTTTGAAGGCTATTTTAAGGCATTCATCAGAGCAGTTTTGAGTGACTCCGAGCACGGCAAGGCTGTTAGAATGTTCGTTAGCAAGATGCTGAGGATGAGAAACCTTCCACCAGCGTTTTAGCGTGGGTGACAACTTCGGGCAAAATCTTTACAGCTATGAAGCTTGACGCTAAAATAATTTGACGCTAAAATGAAAAGTGAGAAGAACAGCTGTGCAAAATAAACACAACAAGGGAGGTGCTCAGTGATGGAGGCGAAGTATGTCTTGGTCGTCACAAAGAAGGGATATGCAAAGCGGGTGCCGATTGAGCAGGTGCGTCTGCGCCATCGCCCTGCAAAGGGTGTTTCTGGTGTTGAGCTCACAGAAGGTGATCAATTGCTCACAGCGATACCAGTTGGTGAAGAAGGTCAAATAGTTGTAGCAACGACGATGGGTCGCATTGTCAGGTTTGACCTTAAGGAGATCAAGGAAGCATCGCGTGGCGCAAAAGGCTCTCGCCTGCTTGAGCTTGAGGAAGGAGATTCAATAGCGAGTGTTTTTGCCCTTTAGGTGGCGTAGAAGCCAAAGGGCATTAAGGCGTTTCGTGAAGATCGTCCTTCTCGATGAATCGGCTACAACGAGGACGCCATCCATGCTATCACGCCATAGGTAGAGATTGCGATATGGCGTTGCGGTGAAATGGCACACCTGGGGAGATGTATTGAGGGTGGGCAACGGTGAGGGTAGGCGAGAGGGTGGGAGCTTCACCTCAGGTGATTGAAGGAGCCTGATGCAAAGTTTGCACATCGTTTGCCCTTGAAGGCACGACGAGCAATAGCGTTGTTCGCAAACCTTGCATACTTTGCTACATGAATGGCAGATGTGAGAGCCACAAATGCCACATTGAGCGATGTGGTTGGGGCACACAGCTTCGCCACACAGGTCGCAATAGATGGCATGTTCGTTACATATCGTAGTCAAACAGCACACTGTTGAAACGGCGTGTGTTTTGCAAATCACCCTGCCACAAATGTGGCATTCTACTGCACAGTTGCTACAGAGCAGTTGACTGCAAATCGCACATTCTTTTGTGTGGTCTTTGCAGATTGTTTTGCCACAAACCTCGCACACTGCCATATTGCCTTCATTGACACAGTGTTCGCAAAATGCCTTGCCACAAACATGGCATCTACTCGCTTCATCAGAACAAACTCTCTTCCCACACACTTCACACTTAGATGCGCATCCTAAGCAAATGCTTCGCCCGCATATCTCGCAAGTCGTTATATCAGCCTTGCAAACAGGTCTCTGACATATCTGGCAGAAAGTTAGACAAGCATCGCACACTGGCAATCCGCAGATGTGGCATCTTTCCTTGATGCAACCTTTACAGAACCAGCTTCCGCATGAGGCGCACTTTGTGATGCACTTACCGCAAGCGATGTGCCCATTGAAGCATACACCGATTTGGCTCGTCCTTGTGTTGCAACTTTCGCACTTTGGAAATATGAACGAGCCATCATGCATGTTGAAGTAAACTTTGACGAGCGGGAGCGATGAGTTAGCTTTGAGTTTGATTTTGAACTCAACCGCAGGTAGCGTCACCTCAGCGATCCCGACGACCTCAGCCAAGATGAACGGTTGATGCCTTTGCGCCTCTTCAGCCATCTTTTCATCGCGCTCGGCTACCAACTTCTTCAACTCTTGCCAAACATTCTTATCGTCGGCTCTTACCAAGAGTTCCTCGAGTTGACGCTCATAGTAGTTCGCAATCCGCGAAAGCTCCACATGCATGCGTTCCTGCGCAGCGTTCTCCACCTCACGAAGCCAACTTGAAAACATCGCCTCACACTCGCCTTTCATCCGCTTTAAAAGCTCATCAACGAGCCTCTTATCAAAAGCTCTCTCACTCGCCTTGGCTACGGAAAGCAACTTATCCACTTCCTCCGTGATGTCAGCCAAGAAGCCATTTTCAAGCACAAGCAAATTCTTGAAACAAGCCCACTTGATGCCTTGCATGCACCTCAAAGAGAGGCTGACAATCAAGCCTCTCAAATTCACCCTCTTTCGTGTTACAGAAAACGCCTTGCAACCGATGAGGCGAAGCTTAGGCTCTCTTGGCTTCTCAAGTTCTGGTAGCTCAACCGCTACATGGGATGCTTTCTCCCGTAACCATCTGTGGACACTGTGGAAAAGCTTACTCCCCGGGACGAACAATTCAACATCCACGCTACTTGCGATGCTTTCGTCAAAGCCAACAACGATCTCCTTTCCTTCCCACTCAAACTGGCAGTCATCAGGCAACCTGACGCGAAGCAACTCACCTTCATCGCTCACGCTCGCCCCTAAAAACTCAAAGAAGCTCCTGCATAAATGCCTCATGCACTCTTTCAAGTTGCTATCGTTGTTCTTATCCCTCGCGTTGTGAGTTCTTGAGTTCATCCGCTTTCCCCTGCCTTCATCATTTTGAGGCTTCGACACCCACTAACTGTTGTAGCATTTCGTTAGCCTTCTTAACTCTCGTGTATCGTTCCATGGCTCTTTGCAACAACCTGCTTATCTGGTTGAGCCTCTCTTCCTCCTCTTGGGGAGTTTCACTTTGCATGATCGCCTCAGTGATCATTCGTTCGATGCTCTCTTCAAGGTGTGATATCCCTAACATGAGTTCGAGTTCCCCGACCACCATCTCGAAAAGCCCTATTTTGGTGATGAGGAGGTCAAGTATGCGTTCTTCAACGGTTGACTCGGTTGCCAAGTTCACAATGAACACTGGCTTATCCTGCCCCAACCTATGGATGCGTCCTATGCGTTGCTCAAGGCGCATCGGGTTCCATGGCAGGTCAAAGTTGATGAGCACCCTGCAAAACTGCAAGTTACGCCCTTCAGCACCAGACTCCGTGCTTATCATCACTTTCGCTTCATCCCTGAACCTATTGACAGCAATGTCTTTTGCCTTGTCATCCATCCCGCCATGATAGACAACCACTTCCTGTCCATTGCCCTCAAGCGTTTCTTTGAGCAGTTCCATGCTCGCTATGTAGTCGGTGAAGATGAGCACTTTCTCATCGCAAGCGCTGACTATGCGAGCTGTTTCCTCAACCTTTGCGCTCATCGGTATCGAGTTAGCCAGTTCGTAAAACTCCCTCATGCGCTGTCTCGTTTCATCTGGATACGCATCCTTTGATAACTTCAACAGCGTTTTTGCGACGGCACGGGGTGTGCTACATAACTCCTTTTGTAACAGCACTAACATGGAGCGCAAGAACCTCTCCTTACCCGATGAACCCTTAAGTTGCTTGTAGCTCTGCCTCAAGAAAGCCGTCAGCTCCTCATACAGTTTCATCTCCGGTTGTGAAAGCGAGATCAAGTGTGTCGTTGCATATCTTGGTGGGAGTGTCACTCCAACTTCATCCCTGTTGTGGCGTATCATCACAGCCGACAGCAGGTGGCGTAGCTCATTTACATTTTTCGGCTTCCTCAAATCGTCTTTTGAAACATAACGCCTCTTGAAGCTTTGCACAGTCCCAAGCAAGCCGGGCTTCACTAATGTGACGAGGTTGTAAAGCTCAAGCAGGTCGTTTTGGACAGGCGTGGCCGTAAGCAGTAGCATGTAGCGTTTCTTTATCTTCTGGCAGAAGCGATACGCGAGCGTGGCTCTGTTTTTAAGCTTGTGTGCTTCATCAATGATTAGCAGGTCAAATTCTCGCCCCACTATCTGGCTACTGTGAGGCTCTCTTTTTGCGAGGTCAATTGAACCGATTATTTTGTCACCCGAGAGCCAGTCGCTCACCTTGTGAGCCACAGTGAACCTCTCTCCAAACTTTTCGAGCATCTCATGATACCACTGCCAGATAAGCGATGCTGGGACTAAGATTAAAACGCTCTTCACTAGCCCCCTCATGATCAACTCCTTCATCACCAAACCTGCCTCAATTGTTTTACCGAGCCCAACATCGTCAGCGAGCACTGCGCAACAGTTCATCTCGTTCAAAACTCTCAATGCCGTCTCAACTTGGTGAGCGAAACGCTCTATCTTCACATGCCCCCAGCATCGCAGTTCCTCGAAAGAACGCGAAAGCAAAAGCTTCTCAGCTATGAGCAAGAGGGCATGCGCATAGCTTGCCATCGGGTATTCAACCTGAGTGCTATCTGTTGTCCACGAATCCAACCACCCAATCATCGTTGAGACCTTAGAGAAGCGTTCGACCACTTCATCGACTGTGCTCAGTTCATCCATTTCTCCCTTCCCCTTCCAACTCGTAAATCCAGCTTCGAAGGCAACACCTTCATTCCCGTGCGAGCAAGGGTTTGCCTAACTTAAAAAAGTTTAGTGCAAGCGTATCTTCAAGTAAATTGCAAGCCATTGCTTGTTGGCTTGCTGTGTTTTCTCACCGCAGTTTTGCTTCGGTTATGGTTTCGTGCCTGCGTGACATAATATGGTATGGCTTATGCGACGAACCATGCTAAGTTGAATAGTTGGGTCAGGATAAAGGAAGCGCCCCTCCTCTCATCACGAGTGGCGGAGGGTCACGCGCCCGATGAAGCCCGGCAACCTACCGACAACCTTGTTGTCGGCAAGGTGCCAAATGCGTTGAGTCCTTAACAGCGCGCACGCGCTGTTGGAGGGCAAAAGATGAGAGGAGTGGGATACCGCATAGGCATGATCGGTGCCAATGCCCAGGTCCCGCTCCTCTCCCTGAAAAGGGGCGCTTCGAAAGAAGCTCCATATTAAGCCTTTCAAGGGGGCGGGACGAATGGGCAAGATAGCATTCGCACAGCTTGCCTCAAAAGGCTTCATCTGTGAAGTTAACCCCTCATGTGTTCTGCATCCCCTCACCCTTTTAGAGTGCTTTTCTGCCTCGATCATGCTTGCTACATGCTCTTGCTTCTTGAGCATGGATTCATCTCGTAACCATCACGGAGATCAAACCATGAGAGGTGTTAGCGATGGAGATACGCGTTAACGCTGGCAAGAATGTGCTCGTTGAGGAGATGCCGATGGAGATAGTTGAGCGAAAGGGCAAAGGGCATCCTGATACGCTTTGTGATGGTGCAGCTGAGGAATTGAGCAGGATGTTGTGTGCATTCTACTACGAGCACGCAGGACGAATATTGCACCACAATGTGGACAAGTGTGTCCTCGCTGGTGGGCGCTCAACACCTCGCTACGGTGGCGGTAGCATTGAGGAACCGATTTATGTGCTCCTTGTCGGTAGAGCTACGCTTGAATGGTATGGCTCTCAAAAAGAAATCTGGAGAGTCCCGATCGGGAAGATGGTTCTTCAAGGGATACAAAAGTGGTTTCAGGAGCAGTTGCCAAACCTACCGATACCCGGAGGGCTAATGGTGGATTACCGCATCAAACGCGGGAGCGAGGATTTGATAGCCAACTTTGAAATTGGTGATGAAGTTCCAAGGTCAAATGACACTTCGCTTGCTGTGGCTTTCGCTCCGCTTTCCATAACCGAGCAACTCGTTAAGGAGGCAGAGCTATTCCTCAACTCAAATGAAATGAAAGCCGATTTCCCTTCGCTCGGTGAAGACATCAAAGTGATGGGGGTGCGCAACGGACGTAAAATCCATCTCACAATAGCTGCAGCCTTCATCGATCGGTATGTTGGATCAGCGAACCAATATTATGAGCTGAAGGAAGCGATAAAGTGCAGGCTGAAGGAACACCTGATTGAAAACTACCTCTCGAGGCTGCAGGAGGAATATGAGTTAAGCATCGACATTAACACCGCTGATGAGGGTGACTTGGTCTACATCACAGTAACTGGAACGAGCGCAGAATGCGGTGACGATGGGCAGGTTGGCAGAGGCAATCGCATCAACGGTCTGATAACGCCATATCGTCCCATGAGCCTTGAAGCAGCCTCGGGCAAAAACCCAGTCTCGCATGTCGGGAAGATTTACCAAGTGATGGCACAACTTATAGCCAACGAACTCATCGAAGCGCAACCACACCTTAAGCAGGTCTATTGCTACATGGTCAGCCAGATAGGACACCCTATTACCGATCCGCAAGCAGTCAACATTGAATACTACGGCGATGTCTCCGAAAAGGAGATGAACCAACTCGCGAGGGAAGTCATTGAACAAGTGCTCTCAAGGTGGCGGGAGATAAGAGATGGCTTCGTTGACGGGACTTGGGGCGTGAATTACCCCGGAATACCTGTTGCAACAAGATTGGAGTTGATACGGAAGAGCAGTTGAGCCAATGATGGCTCAGCCCAGCATCGGGACTTCTTTTGGTATCCCCAAAACAAAACCACAAGTGAGCAAGATGTGTCTTAATTGTTGCCTATAGCATGGTTTTCAAGCGCACCACAGCATCATAATGAAGTGGTGGAGGTGACCCGAAGTGCTCAAAGCACAAAAGAGCTGTGCGCTGTTTTGCAGTGCTGTTATGTTTAGCATCGCATTCGCCTTCATGCTCCTTTCGGATATGGTTGTTGGGCAGGGCAATAAGTGGAGCGCTACTCAAGTTGTTGAAGCGCTTGAAGCACACCTCAGGAAGCGCATCTCAAACCCAGTGAATCAGAAAGCGTTGCACATAAGAATCGTCCCGTCTTCAAATCCTGCAGAAACAGCGAAGGGCAAATTCCAACTCGTTGAGATAAAGAGTAGCCCAGCCAAAATCAAGTCTGTGATGCTCCTCAAGTTTGATGCGGTCATCATAGAGCCAATCGTTGATGTTGAACTGCTCGTTGAGAAAGACAGCCTGAAAGTGCTTTCCGTGAAGGAGTCACATTGCGAAGCCATATTTACGCCTCAAAGCTTTGAGCAAATATTCGCTGACGGGAAGCACACGAAGAACATGAACATCAAGGTCAAGTTTAGAGATGACCAGCAGGTTGAGCTTTCCGGACGATGGCTGTTGTTCGGCATCAACAACCCCTTTAGAGCTGTCGCGAAGTTTTTCCCGGCTCAGGATGGTTCGGTGCATGTGCGTATAAGCGAGTTCTACTTCAACTCAGTGCCAGTGCCAGAATGGTTACAGCGTCGCTTTGAGTCAAAGCTTAATCCAATCCTCAAGCCAGACGATATGATCTTTGATCCCATCATCAGGAGCGTCGTCATTGAGGGCGATAAAATGATTGTGAGCACGAAACCACGAAAGTCTTGATAGCAAGCGCCAAAGGAGGTGGGAGCGTGACCAGAAAGAACGAAATTGAGGGTGAACAAGTAGGTGGTGAAAGAAACGGGAAGGATCTCATGGAACAGGAAACAGCACCCACTTTTAAAGGCGGAGGTTTTGCGAAAGCTGTTGCACTTGGCGGGTGGGTGGTAGCTATCCTGCTGTTTGTTCTCGTTGTGTGGATATCGTTTCGTCTCAAGTCCGCTTTGAATGAAGTTGCTCATCTCACAAAACAGGTATCGCAAAGCAAAACTGAACTGGCACATGCAGCGTGGCAGTTGCTATCCCCGGCGAGGAGGGAACTCACCTACGCGAGCTTCAGCTTTGATCCAGAACTCTACACACCGCATCAGGTCATCGAATACATTGAATCAGCGCGCCCTTGGATAAACCTCGCAAGGGAGATAGTTCCAGACCCGAAGCATGCAGAACAGCTTTCAAACGCGATTGCGTTGCTTGATGATGTGAAGGATTTGCTATCGCAGACAGGACAGCAGGAAGAAGCGCAACGCAGGTTGAACAAGGCAAGGGACATAATCAGAAGCGTGATGGGGGAACTGCAGAGGGTGCGCTCGCAATTGTGAGCTTAATGTGGGGGTGGTAGCATGGACGCAATTGAGGCGATCAAAACCAGAAGGAGTGTTAGAGCGTTCAAGCCAGACGCCGTTCAGAAGGAAGTGATTGAGGACATAATCGACTGCGCGAGGCTTGCCCCAAGCGCGATGAACTTACAACCTTGGGAGTTCATCGTCGTCACAGATCCTGAGATGAGGAAGCGCATCGCAGATGAAACTGATTATGGGAAGTTCATAGCGCAGGCGCCAGTTTGCATCGCTGTCTTCTGCAAGGATGTGAAATACTACCTTGAAGACGGTTGTGCTGCCACTCAAAACATACTCCTTGCAGCGCACGCTCACGGTTTGGGTGCGTGCTGGGTAGCTGGTGACAAAAAGCCATACGCTGAACGCATAGCCAAATTGCTCGGTGTGCCAAGTGGTTATAAGCTCATAAGCCTCATAGCTGTTGGCTACCCAACTCAGGTGCCGAAATGCCCTTCGAAGCGGAAGTTGAGCGAGGTCATCCATTGGGAGAAGTTTTAACCTTCGTTAGTGCTCTGAGCGTCAAACAGAGGCGCTCACAAGCTGTGCGAACACCTGTTCATCGTTGAAGCCTTTGAGTGTTATGCTTTTGTTTCGGCATGTGCCAGCACATGCACCACAGCCTTCACATAACCCCGGGTTGACCGAGGCTACAACTTTGATGATGTTGCCCCTCCTATCCTTTATCTCCTTCCGTTCAATTGCGTTGTATGGACAGACCCTCTCGCAGTCGAAGCAACCGGTGCAAGTCATCTCGTTGACTTCCGCTATCGTTGGTTCTCTTTCAATTCTTGGCATGCCAAACAAGCTTAAAACCTTCGCAGCTGCAGCGCTTGCCTGTGCCACTGACTCTGGTATGTCTTTCGGTGCTTGGCATGCGCCAGCAAGAAATACACCCGCTGTATTTGTCTCCACAGGACGAAGCTTTGGATGGGCTTCGCTGAAGAAGCCATGCTCGTCATATGTCAGGCGTAGCTTCCGCGCAAGCTCGTCAAAGCCATCGGAGGGGCGCATCGCTGTCGCAAGCACTACCAAATCAGCCTCAACTTCAACTAACTTCCCACTAAGCGTATCCATGCCACAAACTATGAGCTTACCATTGCTTTCGTAAATCCTCGAGACCCGCCCCCTTATGTAACATGCGCCTTCCTCTTCAATCGCTCTCCGAACGAATTCATCGTAGCCTTTCCCACCCGCCCTTATGTCCATGTAGAAAACATATGCTTCGCCATCGTGCACCCTGTGTTTGAACAACAGGGCATGCTTTGCGATATACATACAGCATATCTTTGAGCAGTATGGAATCCCTTTTGCTCTGTCCCTTGATCCAACGCATGCTATGAAGGCAACGACTTTCACCTCTTTGCCGTCTGATGGTCGAACAAGCCTGCCTCCTGTTGGTCCTGAGGCGCTGAGCAAGCGCTCAAACTGCAACCCGTCAATCACATCCTTGAACCTTCCACCACCATATTCGCCGTAGATGGATGGCGAGATCAACTCGTAGCCAGTGGCGACAACTATCGCTCCAACATTCTCGGTGATGAGCTCATCTTGCTGTTCATAATCGATTGCCTTGGCAGGGCAGACCTGCTCACATACCCTGCACCTACCCGTTAGGAAATAACGACAGTGCTCCCTATCTATCACTGGCACATTAGGGACTGCTTGAGGGAACGGAATGTAGATTGCTGGGCGTGTAGCTAAACCTCGTTCAAACTCACTTGGTATGCCATCGCGCCTTGCCGGGCAACGCTGTGTGCATATCCCACAGCCAGTGCACAGATCTTCACGCACAGAACGAGCTTTCTTCCTTATCGTCACAACGAAGTTGCCCACATAACCGCTTACTTCTTCAACAACAGAGTAGGTGAGGAGCTTTATCCTCGGGTGCTGTCTCACTTGAACCATCTTCGGCGTTAGGATGCATTGAGAGCAGTCAAGTGTTGGGAATGTCTCCGAGAGTTGAGCCATATGTCCACCGATTGACGGCTCCCTCTCAACTAACACCACTTCGTATCCAGCATCAGCTATGTCCAACGCAGCTTGTATTCCAGCGATGCCACCCCCTATGACAAGGGCACGCTTCGTCACATCAATGTGGATTGGGAAAAGTTCCTCGTTGCGCTTGACCCTCTCAACAACCATCCTGATAAGCTCAATCGCTTTCTTGGTTGCCTCTTCCCTATCTTGGTGCACCCAAGAGCAGTGCTCCCTTATGTTCGCCATTTCACAAAGGTATGGGTTGAGACCAGCCGAAGCACATGCTGAACGGAATGTAACTTCGTGCATTGATGGACTGCACGCTGCAACCACAACACCAGTCAAGCGATGTTCCTTTATTGCCTCTTTGATGATGTTCTGACCCGGGTCCGAACACATGTATCGGTAATCAACAGAATACGCCACGCCGGGGTGCTTCGCAAGCTCATCCCTGACCCTCTCAACATCGACTGTTGCGGCGATGTTGACGCCACAATGGCAAACGAAAACGCCTATGCGTGGCATGCACGATGCACCTCTCTATGTTTGTTTCTGTGCCAAGGCATTTTTCAAAACCTTCATCGGGTCAACCATGTGCTTCTCCAAACCCAGTTCCTGCGCTGGGATGCCAAGCGCTATACCTATCAGCTGAGTGAAATAGGCTATCGGCATGTCATGCTCATAACCGAATTTCGCGTTTGCATCGATTTGATAGACATCGAGGTTGACATGGCAAAGTGGGCACGCTACGCAGATGATGTTTGCTCCTCTCGATTTCGCATCTGAAAGTATGCGGTGAACTCTCTCTGCCACCAAATCGCTCCTGCTTAAAGCTAAGCTCGCACCACAGCACTCCGTCTTAAACGCCCAATCAACCACTTCGGCTCCAACGGCTGAGATGAGTTCGTCCATGACGCGCGGATTCTCTGGATCGTCAAATTGCATGACCTTTGGCGGGCGCACAAGCAAGCAACCGTAGTAACATGCCACCCTCAAGCCTTTAAGTGGATACCTCACTCTCTCGCTCAAGCGCTCGATCCCATAGAGCTCCCGCAACACTGTAAGCAGGTGAAGTATCTGCAGTTCATAAAGCCGTTCAACCGTTTGCCCATCAAGCAACCCCGGCAGTTGAGATATTTTTTCCCTCGCCTCACGGTTGTGTTTAAGTTCGTAGGCTGTCCACTTCAGCCTGTTGAAGCAGGCTGCGCAGACAGTGAGCAAAGGTTTATCAAGCTTTGCTGCGAGCGCTAAGTTCCTTGCGCCAAGCGCTAAGGGAAACAGTGTCCTTATGGCGTGTGCCGGCGTTGCACCACAACATATCCAGTCTGGTATTTCCTCGAGCTTTATCCCAAGGTGATTGCAGAGGGCTTTCGTTGAGATGCCATATTCAACTGCTGTCCCAGAGAGTGAGCATCCGGGGTAGTAGGCGAATTCCAGCTTCCTTTCAGCATCCTCAGGGTGTGCATCAGCTGTGCTTTGTGCCTTCGCCTCCATGTCTTTCACCTTCCGAGAGCTCAAGCTTCCTTACCATCTCCCAGATGCCTCTAAGCTCCTTCAGTCCGCGAACCCTTTCTGGAAGCATCGGGAGTTTGCCACGCATGAACAGCTTTATGCCTTTGCCGAAGTCTTTGAAAGGTCTTCCAAGTGCGATGTTTAGCCTTATAGCAAGCTCTGGCTCAAACACTCTACCTCGCCTCTCTATGTTCTCAACAAACTGCGATAGAGCCTCGGTTATCTCCCTTTCCGCCTCTGTGTAACCAGCCTTGAGCGCCATTGAACGCAACACATCCATGACATGCGCTATTTCAACTTCCTGTGGGCATCTGGTGGTGCATGTTTGGCACGCAGCGCAAATCCATATCGTGCGACTGCGTAGAACATCCTCTCGTTGCCCAAGTTGTATGAGGCGCATTATCCTCGCTGGGTCTATGTCCATCGCGAAAGCCATCGGACAGCCAGCACTGCATTTCCCACATTGATAGCATTGGCTCACCTTTTGTCCTGAGAGCCTCTCAACCTCGGTGACGAACTCTTTCAGCTTGGCATCGGTCAGCCTCACGACATCGCTCACGCTCAATCGCCTCTCTACATGCTACAATGTTGTGTGAACTTGCCCCCTGCTTTGAGTTGCAACCCTGTTGCCTTCAGTTCGTGCTTGAGGCTAAATTCGCTCTCTTGTTATCTTTCGGTGCTTGCAACTCAACACGCTGACTTGAGTTCTTCAGCGTGCGTGCGCACTTTGTCGATTGCCTTCGCTATGTCTTCCATGTCCTTTTCCTCAGCGAGGAGAACCCATTGCGGTAGCCAAACAGCGGTTTCAACCACTTCTTCGGTGACGGGAAGATGCACACTTGAGTAATCAACCTTTCGCCCAAGCAGTTTCTCAAAATACTTCGGAAGATACTCGAGGAAGACAAGCTCACGGTAGAGTGGGCGTGAGTAGCCGGGCGACAATGGAATGCCTTCGCTTTGAACTGCTTTAGCAACTTGATGTTTCGTTACGCCGCCAAACTTACTCAACTCAAGCCTGAAGATGAAGAGGTGATATGCATTCCTTGTGACCCTCTCATCGTCTTTCGGCAGTAGCACGCCGTCAACTCCTGAAAGCAGTCTGCGCAGTTGATTTGCGTTGTGCTCTCGCTTTTGAGCCCACTCCTCCATGCGCTCAAGCTGAGCGAGCAAAACTGCAGCTTGCCATTCTGTCATCCTGTAGTTGCCACCCATTATCGGATGCTCATACCACTCGCCACCGGGACGCCTGCCAACATTGTGGAGCGACCATGCGGTTGTGTAAACCGATTCATCGTTTGTGATAATGATTCCGCCCTCGCCAGCGGATATGTTCTTTGAGTTCTGGAATGAGAAGCAACCTGCATCGCCTATTGAGCCAACGGGTTTGCCACGCCAAGATGCGGTGTGAGCCTGTGCGCAATCTTCAACAACGCGCAAGTTGTGTCTCTTAGCCACATCCATAACTGCATCCATATCAGCGGGGCGCCCACCTATGTGCACCGGTATGATCGCCTTCGTGCGTTCGGTTATGTGGGCTTCAACTGAGCTTGCATCTATGTTGTATGTATCTGGCTCTATGTCAGCGAAGACGGGCACAGCGCCTATTTTGACAGCACATGTCGCTGTTGCAACGAATGTGTATGGTGGTATGATGACTTCGTCGCCGGGTTCAACACCGACAGCCTCTAACGCAAGCTGAAGCGCGACAGTCCCGCTCGTCACCGCAACACCATATTTGCATCCGTGGGCATTCGCAAAGCGCTCCTCAAATTCGACCACCTTAGGTCCCCTCGTCCCCCAGTGTGTTGAATTGACAACCTCTTTGAGCAACTCAAGCTCTCTACCAGCTTGCTGTGGCCAAGGGATGTTCCAACCACCTTTGCGTATTGGCTCTCCGCCAGCTATCGCAAGCTTGGGCATATCAAACACCTCCCATCAGGTTTTATCAGCCATAGTGTTCACAGTTAAATTATGGCATCGTGATGAAATCACTCTCACAGTAAGCCACCAAGCGCTCTTTGAGAGACCAACACAGGTGCAACCACAGGTGCGGTGACAGCATCAAAATGAACGAAACCAAGATGTGGTAAAAGATGAAGTGGCTAAGCGATCAGAAAGCATGCTCACAAGGAGGTGATGTGAGGAGGTCAAACGGAAGCCGATGATGAAGGGTCATCCGAGGGTTTGAACGATGAAGCGTGAGCGACGACTACCCAATCCTTAAGAAAGGAGGCGCATGAGAGATGAGGCGAAAGAAGGCGTTCACCCTCATTGAGCTGTTAGTGGTCATCACCATCATAGCGATACTGGCAGCGATCCTGTTCCCTGTCTTCTCACGAGCTCGTGAGAAGGGGCGCTCGGCAAGCTGCCAGTCTAACCTCAAGCAGATCGGGCTGGCTATGAAGATGTATCTTGAGGACTTCGACCAAGTGAATGTGCCAGGTTATGTGACAGATCCTAATGTAGGTGAAGTGTCATGGGCATTGCTCCTAAAGCCTTACCACAAGAACACCCAAATCTTCACATGCCCAAGCAGGGCAAGATGGGAAATAGAGCAAGGCAAGAACGATCAATCAGGTGGCTATGTGATGGCTGTGCTTACAGATAAGCAAACTAACACTTCAGGCACTGGTTGGCATGACTCAGACATTGAAGACCCATCTAACACGCTTATCGCGATTGATTCTCCATGGTATGCGAAGTGTGGAAGTTGCTCACCAAGTGGTAACGACGGACCAGTCACGATAGACCCTTCCACCTACGACCCAAAGGACTCAGATGTGAATCGGCACTTCGACGGGATAAATGTGCTTTGGTATGATGGGCATGTGAAGTATATGCGTGCTGAGAAGGTCAAGGAACCGCGCTATTGGACGATTCAGGAAGACTAATAGGCGCATAGCTTAGCGAGTGCAAACGATGTGACGCTGGCTGAGGGCGATGGGGAGGTTGCCTTCGGGCAGCGTCACTTTGTATCTACATCATTGTCAACCACCGCCGATTTTGTAGCCTCAGGAAGGGAGAAAAGTCTTTTGCTCCTCAGGTGAGCGAAAATAATATCGGTAGATGTTTTGCTCTCCAAGAGGGGCACAAGGTGTAGTTCCTCCAAGTGCGGTTAACATTGATGTGAGTCATGTTCTTAAGCGGTGGTGAAGCATATGGTGCGTGTTCGCATAGCGCCTGCGCCGACTGGTGCGTTGCATGTTGGCACTGCACGCACTGCCCTCTTCAATTGGCTCTTTGCGAGGAAACACGGTGGCTCTTTCCTACTGCGCATTGAGGATACTGACAGGGAGCGCTCAAAGCCCGAATTCGTTGAGCAGATACTCGATGGGTTGATGTGGCTCGGTTTAGACTGGGACGAAGAGCCAATCTACCAATCGCAGAGGCTCCAACTTTACAGAGATGAGGCACATCGCCTCCTTGAGGAAGGTAAGGCATATCAATGCTTTTGCACGCCCGAGGAGCTTGAGGAAAAGCGCAAGCATATGCTCTTGAAAGGTTTGGCACCGAAGTATGACAGGCATTGCAGGCAGTTGGATGAGTCCGATAGGAAGAGGTTGTTGAGAGAGGGGCGGAAATATGTCCTCAGGTTCGCAATGCCGATCGAGGGCGAGACGCACTTCTACGATTTGGTCAGAGGGGAGATAAGTGTCCGAAATGAAGAGCTTGATGACTTCGTCATCTTGAAGTCGGATGGATTCCCAACCTACAACTTTGCGTGTGTGGTTGACGATCATCACATGCACATAACGCATGTCATTCGCGGTGAAGACCACATCCCAAACACACCTCGCCAAATCCACCTTTACATCGCCCTCGGGTATGAGGTGCCACAATTTGCGCATCTGCCACTTCTGCTCGGGAGCGACAGGAGCAAACTTTCGAAGCGTCATGGCGCAACGAGCTTGCTCGAATATCGCAAGATGGGCATCTTACCTGAGGCTATGTTTAACTTCCTCGCATTGCTTGGCTGGTCGCCCGGCGGAGTTGAAGGCGAGGAGATCTTCAGCAGGGACGAGTTGATTGAGCGGTTTGATATAGCGCATGTTAAGCCAAGTGGAGCTATCTTCAACTTCGAGAAACTGCTTTGGATGAACTCGCAATACATACGCAGGTGCGACTTGAAAAGGTTGACAAAGTTGTGCATGCCATACTTGCGTGAAGCCAACTTGATCGGCGATACACCGAGCGAGTCAGAGGTAAAGCTTATTGAGCGCTCGATTGAGCTTGTGCGAGATAGGATGAAGCTACTTTCGGAAGCACCAGTGCTGTGCGATTTTTTCTTCCGCGAGCCCGTTGAATATGACGCTGGTGGCGTCCAGAAATGGCTGACAAAAGAAGGCATTGACGAACTCCTCGAAGAGCTCGCGAGTCGCTTGGAAGAGCTTGAGCAGTTCGACGCAAAAACCGTTGAGTGCACACTACGAAAGCTTGCCTCGGAACGAAATATTCAAGCTGCGCATATAATCCATCCAACAAGGTTAGCTGTGACAGGTAGAACCGTAGGTCCTGGCTTGTTTGAGCTGATGGAAATTGTAGGGAAGGACGCATGTGTGCGTCGCTTAAGGAAATGCGCCATGTGGATCAGGGAGAACTTGAAAGCAAAGCAAAGTTCACCTTAGGTGTGCAAGTGTTTGCACCACAGCAACTGAAAGCCTATTGTCACTTCAGCTCAATCTTGTGTCCCTCCTCAGCGGAAGCATAACCAGCATAAATGACGCGCACCACATCAACAGCCAATTCAATGCCAGAGAGCGGTTGGTAGTCTGGTTCGAGGACTGCTTTGACAGCATCCTGCATTTCCTGCGGGTAGCCACGAAGGAAATCCTCGTTGACGCTTGGGAATGTCCAACCAGCTTTTGTCTCGATCTTCTCAACGATGTATTCGTCAGCGAAAGCATCAGGCGATGGTGTATAGGCGACGCACACATTGTTCGGATTCATGTTCAGTTTTATGCGACAGTTTGATGCGTATATTTCCATGTGGTCATAAATTCCGCCAAGACAGCAATCGTTAGCGAATATGACAGCCTTCGATCCGTCTTCAAAATCAATCACAGCCATGCTCCAGTTCTCGACATCTTGCCACCCTGTGACGAGGAAGTGCCGTTCCTCTCGTTTGAAGCCCTCAATCTGTGTTAGGTCAGCCACTTGCGCAAACACCGCAGTCGGTCTGATCGGTTTGCCATACTTGAGGATGCCCTCACATTGCTTCAGGTAAAGGACTCCACCAATAGGGTGCGAACCCAAGCGCAGGAGCGCTCCACCACCGCAAGTGCGCCACTTGAACGAGAACGGGGACGCAGAACCACTGTGCGATTCTTCAGCTCGTATGAAGAGGACAGTCCCCCTTGATGCTTCGAGGAGGCGTTTCGCCTTTTGTATCGGTGGAGCATAAACCCAGTTCTCAGCATATGTGAATTTAACACCAGCATCGTTCACCGCCCTTTTTATCTCTTCGGCGTTAGCGACAGCCTTCTTAAACATCTCCTTCTTCGGCACCACATGCCCTATAAGCTCCACTTCCTCGGGCATGTCCTCACCGAAGTAACCAGTCATTGGTTTCTCACAGACGATGTGCTTACCTGCTTGTGCAGCCTCAATGCATATCTGCTTATGGAGGTAGTTCGGTGTGCACACATCAATCATGTGGATGTCCTTGCGCTCAAGCAATCTTCTGTAGTCGTCATATGCATCTGGTATGCCACGCTTCCTTGCGAACTCTTCGGCTCGCTCTAAATGCTTTGATGCGACGGCAACAACCTCAGCCTGAGGTATCATCGCATAAGCATCATAGTGGAACCTCCCAGCGAGCCCAACACCAACTATGCCAACACGCACTTTCTCCATCGCTTCATCACCCCCAAAATTGTTTTGGGTGGCTATGGCAGTGGCTCACACTGCTTTGAGTTGCTCGCCACCAGTGTGTCATCCACCTCAATCGGCTACTTACATTATTGTCGCATCAATGCCCTCTCTATTCAACGGATTTTGATTTTCGTTTGCACTGCGATGCTGGCAAACTTGAATTCGCAGTGACCCATCCTTTGGCGCATCGCTTGGTGGTATAGGGATGAAACGGTTGAAGGTTGGTGAGAAGCTCGAGTTATCTCAGCTGTGGCTCGGGATGCTTCAGCTTGGGCAGTTGCAAATCTATCAGCCAGTTGATGCACTGATTGATGTTGTCACCTGCGCCATCTCGCTCGGAATAAACGCATTCGATTGTAGCTCGGAGTATAACGGGCACAACATCATAGCCACAGCCCTTAAAACGCTTGAGGAGGAATACGCATCTCAAGTTGCCGTTGTAGACAAATCGAGGGTTCGCACTTACGATGAGATGGAAGCCATGCTTGCTGAGAGCTTGGTTGAGTTTGAGAGAGAGCACATTGATGTCTACATGTTGCATGATGTGCGTGGCGTGAGGGATTTTGAGCTTCGTAAAGGTGCGTGGGAATATTTGCTCGAAGCGAAAGAGATGGGCGTGGTGCATGCTTTGGGCATATCAACGCATACTGTTGAGGGCGCAAGGCTTGCAGCGACACTTGATGGGCTGGAGATCGTTCAAGTCCCGTTCAACAAATTCGGGCTGGGCATATACGATGGCGACATACACATGATGGCTGAAGCGCTTGCAAAAGCCAAAGCAAACAACAAGCTCATCTGCGCGTTCAAAACCATAGGTGGTGGGGCTTTCTTTCGGTCGTGGAAAGAGGCGTTGAAGTTCCCACTCTCACACGAGCTTGTGGACTTCATTTGCGTTGGTGCAACAAGCGTTGAAGAAGTGAAAAGCGTTGTGGCTTTTGTGGAGGGGAAAGTAAATGTGGAGTTTGGCGAAGGTGAGTCGAACAAAAGATTGTTGGTTGCCGATTGGTGCACGGAGTGCGGCGATTGTGTTCAGGCGTGTCCGAATCGTGCATTCACCGTCGATGGTGAGGGCATAAGGTTTGAGGATAGCAAGTGCACACTTTGTGGTGCGTGCATTGCTGTGTGCTTTGAGAACGCTCTCTTCATCGTTTGATGAGCCTGAGGTTCATTTTGGTTTGGTAAAGCCTCTTCATGTTTCTTCCTCAAGTTCGTCAATCAACCTCTGGAAGCGCTCCCAATCATCGTCTTCCTCGTTTGTTATGGAGATGAGCGAGTCTATTACATTGCCGCTTATGTAAACTGGGGCATTTGTGCGCAACGCGAGTGCGAGCGCGTCGCTCGGGCGAGAATCAATCTCGCGGATCCCGAACGGTGTCTCAAGCGTGATATATGCGTAGTATGTGCGGTCTACGAGGTCGTGGATGACGACACGCACAACCCGCACGCCTAACTCATCGAGGATGTTACGCATGAGGTCGTGCGTTAATGGACGAGGCGGCTTTTCGCCACGCAGTTCAAGCGCTATAGCAAGTGCCTCTGCAGTGCCTATCCAGATTGGTAAGACACGGTTCCCATCAAGCTCACGCAATATGACGACATGGTTGTTGAATGGATCCCTTGCTACCGTCTCAATTTGCATCTCAAGCATCTGCCTCACCACTTCGTTTTGGTTTGGTGTGCATGTTCTACTTCGCATTATATCAAGGCTTAGCTGTTTGTGCTATCCGCTTTACGGCGGGAGAGTAAACGCTGAAGTAGTGTGGTGGGAGAGGCTTCCATTTTGTGAACACCCTCATAGTTCACGCCCTCCGCACGAAGCAACGCAAGGGCTTTGTCCAAGTGCATGCAATGTAGCTTTATGCAAATCCCACAGTCGGAAGAGATGTATCGTGGCACTGGAACGAGCTCCACATCAATGCCCGTAGACCGCAACAACTTCTCAGCGTGCAATACATGGTGTGTTGTTGAGAAGGTGATGATGCATGCCTTTACTTCGGCTTTCTCCATTCGCCTTCCTCTCCGTGTTGCTGCATTTGGGTGAAAAGCAATTTTGTTGCACATGCAATTATGTCGGAGGCAAAGGCAAATGTAGAGGTGGTGCTTTAACTTACGGGAGGTGGTCCGGCGTGAAAGCGCAAACCCTTTTGAAGCTATGTCTGATGGTGATGGCGATGATGGAGGTGACTGAGTTGAGCGCAGAAGAGGTTGAAGGGCGAAAGTGGGTTCTTTGGTATCGGCAACCTGCCCGCAACTGGAACGAAGCGTTGCCCTTGGGCAATGGGCGACTGGGAGCGATGGTCTTTGGCGGCGTCGC